>ERZ809296.550-NODE-550-length-59164-cov-783.768411_pt1 | contig 59164 bp, 66 predicted proteins | sample MGYA00520511_ERZ809296 | MGnify/ENA primary metagenome ERZ809296 (study PRJEB31576, sample SAMEA3212662) | Homo sapiens | biome: human-gut; feature: human gut; material: fecal | place: Sweden | collected 2012 ...
CTATTGCTGGGTAAGATCAGGCGGTTAAAGGCATCAACCGCGAACAACTGCAGACAATCTTCCCGCTCAGCCCCCCCTGTTGCGATGGCGGGTGGTCCCCTGCGCCGGAGGAGCAGATAATGAAGCCGGGCTGTTTTTTCCCGACTTCGCCAGCGCTGCCGATTACTGTATGGAGAAAGATATTCCATACCTGTTTGAAGAAGATGCCACCGGCAATTATGAAACAACTGTATGGATAGTTGGTGAGCCCGACGGTAATGTCACCATGCTCCCCATGTCCTGGAAAAATTTTCTGTCCGTGTGCACGATACATCCCTTTATCTGTCCGCAGTGCGGCACCTCACATCCTCCCCCTGCGTAATTCATGCTTCCCCGTTTTGCCGATATTTTCCAGCAGGGAAACCGCTGGCTTAACTGGCTGGAGAAGCAGCCGGAAGATTCAGTGCGTCCGGTGGTGATTGAGTCAGTGACAAAAATCATGGCCTGCGGGACCACGCTGATGGGTTACACACAGTGGTGCTGTTCATCACCGGACTGTTGCCACACAAAAAAGGTCTGCTTCCGGTGTAAAAGCCGCTCCTGCCCGCACTGCGGAGTGAAGGCTGGCGCACAGTGGATACAGTATCTGCTGAGTCCGGTCCCCGATTGCCCGTGGCAGCATATTGTGTTCACACTTCCCTGCCAGTTCTGGTCCCTGGTGTTCCACAACCGGTGGTTACTGGCAGAGATGAGCCGTATTGCAGCGGATGTGATACTGGAAATCTGCCGCCAGGCGGATGTGGAACCGGGGGGATTCACGGTAATCCACACATGGGGCCGTGACCAGCAATGGCATCCACATATTCATCTGTCGACCACTGCCGGTGGTGTGACGTCAGGTCATACCTGGAAAAACCTTCATTTTTACGCCCGTAAGGTGATGAGCATGTGGCGTTACCGGATAACGCGGTTGCTGTCACGGAAATATCCGGACCTGGTGATACCGGATGCGCTGGCAGCAGAAGGAAGCAGTAAACGGGACTGGAATCGCTTCCTGAACACGCATTACCGCCGTGGCTGGAATGTCAACGTATCCCAGGTGATGGATAACGCCACACATGTGGCGGTGTACTTCGGCTCTTACCTGAAAAAGCCACAGGTGCCGATGAGTCGTCTGGAGCATTATGCCGGTCAGGATGAAGTCGGTCTGCGTTATAACAGCCACCGCACACGGCGGGAAGAGTACCTTGTGATGAGCGGTGATGAGTTTATGGAAAGGTTCTCGTGGCATATGGCAGATAAGGGGTTCCGTATGGTGAGGTACTACGGGTTCCTGAGTCCGGTGAAGCGGCGCTTACTGGAAGAGGTGGTATACACCATAACGGAGACAGTGAGAAAAACAGCAAGGCAAATAACATGGAGGGGGATGTATCAGCGGTTACTGAAGGTTGACCCGCTGAAATGCGTGCTGTGCGGAAGTCAGATGCATTTTACGGGGCTGAAGCGGGGATACCGTCTGGCAGAGCTGGTTATGATGCATGAGCCACTGGCCAGGATGCGGTGGTGCGGCTGAGAGCCGCATCGGGGAAGTTGCATCCATTGTCCGGGAAATGGAGCAAAAAACCATCACTGATACCCGGTATCAATCAATGCAGTCCATTTAATTGACGGCGGTGCACTCATGGCACGCAGGCAGTGTTGAATAAACATCCGTTTTTGGGTGTTTTTTTAATCTTTTTAGGGTTTAAATTCCTGTCGATGAACGAGCGCCATCTGCCGTAAGGCCAGTGCTGTGGGATAGTCGATGGTCACTGGCAGGGCGGCCATTGAGCCCTGAGAAGTAGCTGAAGGTATGAGGCCAGTCATGATCGGTATCTCAGTATCATTAGTTGTTCAGGTAAGTCTGATGGATTTTTCGCGCCGTTTCTGGCTGTCAGAAGCTGTCCAGAATTTGATTCCATTCGGCCTTACAGTCCAGCAGGTACCGGAGGCCGTTGTCGACCCCGTCAAGTAAATCGGAAGCCTCTCCCATTTTTTCCCCAAAGCGGCGGGTGTTGACGTAATGAATTCCTTCAAGGCTCCGGGTGCCGTCATTTCTCTTGGCATATCGGAAATCTGTCGCCCGTTCATCCGCTTGGTGAAGAGCTTTAACCACCTCTTTGACGATTTTAAAATCGGAAGGCCGGTAGCTGTCATCAACTTCCAGGATCAGCTTTTGTGCCAGCGGCCATAGATTATTCAGGTTATGGTCATCTTTTTTGTGCTGGTGTTTATCCGGGTCTTCTGCCAGTGCAAGGGCCAGTCCGATAATTTGTTTGATAAGGAGCTCCAAGTGATGTCGGTAGAGAAACAACACCGGATAAACCAGAAAATCCTGGTCCCGCCCGGATTCATCAATGTGGTTAATCAGAATATCAGCAGCTCGCCTGTAACCTTCAGTGTAAGCTGTACCATGATCCGGCATGTAATTCAGGCAGGCATTATTGTGCCAGTCGCTGTCGCTGGCCAGCAGCCCCGGTTCTAACGTTTTTCCCTTTTTCATTTCAGCTCCAGAATCTTTTAACAGCCCCGGTTCGGTACCTTATCCGGAAATCCCGCCTACTGTATGTATTCAGCGGTCAGCAGCCAGTTCTTCAGCCAGCTTCACAAACCCTTTGTGCTCAGTCTGCAGGTAATGACTGTAAATCCGGGCATCACGTTCTGTCAGTCCGGATGGATTACCGGTGAAGTAACGTTGTAGCACCGCAATACAGTGATTGTGGGTATCGAGATCATATTCCCAGTTTCCCAGCTCACCGGCCGCATCCAGCTCCCGGCGAAACTGCTCGTATTTACGGAGCAGAATGCCAAGACCTAATTCTGTTGCAGCATAAACATTATTTTCTCCTGGCGCGGAAATCGCATTACGGATTTTTTCAAAAGCATAACTGAAATCATTTCTCTCATTGAATGCAGTAAACATGTCATTTCCTCAGTTGAATAGTTAGCCGTGCAATTTTACCACACCTCAATCATCGCCAGATGAGTGCTACTCTGTTGAGAAAGTGACTTTCACAAAAATGAATTTCACATATTGAAATAATAATCAGGCATATAACCACTCCATTAAATTACCGAACAGTGGTTTTCAGATAATCCGATTTTCTGCGTATTTACAACTTTCCGGAAGTGAATCATGCACGCGGAATAAGCAAAGCGGTGTTTTCCGGTGTGCAGCGGCTGTATGTCCGGAACAGGATGTAACACAATATATGGGGTATCATCTCGCATGGAAAGGGACAATGACCACAAGATATGGAATGCAGTGACCGCTGCGCGCCGGCGGGGCTGAAGAAGATCCTGAACCGCCGGAAACCGGATCTGCACGACGGGAAACGAGCAAATGATATGATAATTGAGCAATTCACATAAAATCATATCAGATATGATTTTCATCATTAAAAATTAAACAATACCTGATATTATCAGAAATCAGGAACACACAAATCATACAGGATATGATTTTACCTGTCAGAACATTATCAGATGGAGCGTGCAGGATGGATCAGGAAATGACGTTTTCACTCAGCTATGAACAACTGACCCGGTTTGCGGAAAGACGCATCCGGGAATGCAATCTGGACAGCCAGGGCGCGATTTATCTCTGCGAGTCAGCCAAAGCCGGAGCCGTGCTGATCTTCTGGCATGAACTGGCCATAAATGGCTATGCCTCAATGAATGCCATAAAGAGACAGGAGCTCATTGACGCTGACTTTCAGCGCCTCAGAAACCTCATCTGGCCGGAGGATGACAGGTAATGACCCAGAGCCGCCGACCGTCGCCACTGCAGCGGAGAGTGCTGATTGTGCTGGCTGCCCTTGATGAAAAACGGCCGGGCCCCGTGCTGACGCGGGACCTGGAACGGGTGCTGGAGCGAAGCGGGGAGGCCCCGGTCTACGGGCCAAACCTGCGCGCCTCCTGCCGGCGCATGGAAGCATCAGACTGGCTGCGCACCCTGCGCGCCCCGAATCTGCAGCTGGCTGTCGAGCTGACGGACGCCGGCCGGGCCGTGGCACAGCCTCTGCTACAGGCTGAACAGGAGCGACTCCGGGCAGAACAGCGCGCGGCGGAAGTCGTCGTACTGCCGCTGGTCCCGGCCGCAGATCTGCCCGCAGACGGCACGTCTGCCAAAGACCTGCCGGTGGAGCTGGACGGCATGACGTATCAGGCCTGTCGTGGCGATTTTGTGGTGCGTCTCGACGGCAGCACCTGTCTGCAGTTATGGAATAAAGAAGGCAGGGTGGTACGCCGGGAGGGCGATCCGCTGGAAGTGGCGCAGTGGCTGCAGGCCTGTCACGATGCAGGAATGGAGGTTCGCGTACAGATAAATGAAAGTGCCGCTCCGTAAGAACACGCCTGTGCACGATTTACACATCATCCCATGGTGGCAGCCGGTTAACTTTCCTGCGCCACCAGTGGAAAGAGGCCATGCACAGTCCGGACAAAAAACCACCCGTGATACTTATAATAATGGCCTCACCTGCTACCATTATTCAAGTAATATTGATTGTCTGGAGATTCAGAGAAGACAGTCTATCTATGCATAATGACGCTGTATCTTATTAATTCACAACCCATCTGGATGTAAGTCTTAATACCACATTTTTCTGACCTGTTACTGATGGCACACCATACTTACACAACGCAAAGTTTACTTTGTCTGTCGCTGACATGTGCTGTTGATTTGTAATAGTCCGAATTAAATACTCCTTATTAAATACATTTTTATTGTCAGTAGTTGAGTTGCAATTGGGGTCATTGTTTATGTTAAAGACCATTCCAAGGGCAGTATCAGAAGCTATCTGATAAATCATTGAACGGTTATTCAGTGCACCACCAGAAACAGCCTCCATTTTAAGATATTGCTGCGTATTGTCAGGGGCATAATAACAATCCGTTGTTACAGAGGCTGACATATTCTTTAAAACCCCGTTACCAGTGTTAGAGTAAACCGTTCCAAAATCAAAGCTGTTTTTATCAGCTTTGATGTAACACCTCTGTGGGACTGATATTGTTCCACTAAGATACAGTTTTGCCGTAGTTGGTTTTACCTGATTACCGGCCTGATTACCAATACTTAACTGGAACTCAAATACCTTAATATCCTTAAAAGAGACACTCTTTGCAGAAAGATTTTTTGGAAGCTTTATATAAACATATGGCATACTGCTATTAGCATGCGAATACGCACCGACAGAATAAAAACAACCAGCTACATTACCACAATAGCCCTTAGTACTTCCAAAGACATAGCCCACATCCTGCCCCGATTCAGGGGGAGATAAAAATTTACTGCCCGAATAAGAGGCCAGACTATTCCATTCTTTCCCCCCGGCGCTGTTGTGCTCATATATTCCCACAGCAGGAGCCCCATCCGGAAACGCAATTGTGATGCCATAACTGTTTCCAGCATCATCATTTATGGTAGCTGCATATCTATAAATATTAAGGATGTAATTCGCTTTGCCATTATACCCTAGGTTAATGCCGTCTGCTGTGCACATAAAATTTTGATAATCACAAGGAGAAAGCGAATTAGATATGGAGCTGGCAGTCCCCAGATTCAACTGACTTAACTTCAGCCAGGTTCCCGGAACAGCGCCTGAATCTGTAGCTCCAAAAGACTCATTTACTTTAAGTGACTGATTTTGTGTAGAAGATGCTGCCATTGTCGACTTTGCATACAACAGACAGAACGGCAATATAAAAAAAATATACATCTTTTTCATATGTTAAAAAACTCGCATACAGGATTTATATTAACTCTCTACAGGACATTAGTTATACGTTATATTCAGGTTTACTGACGTATCTATAGTGCCCGGGGTTACTGTCGCAACACTACTCTCTTTCAGTACTGCTGCAGTAATATAAAAGTCAAATGAGCCAGCGTTGTTAACAGATATACTTTGTGCATCTTTTAGCTGAAGCCTGTTGTTTTTATTATCATAAAGCCCTATTGCAACACCGGATGCATAATTTTTTCCTGATTTATTTTTTATAATATTCTCATCTCTGCCAACGTAATCTCCGGAAAATGACACACTAATGTTGTTAACATTAGTGCAATCAGTGAAGGATAACTTTGCTGTTTTTCTTACATTCTCCGTTACAATGTCGAATATCTGAAAGTCTCCGAAGTCAATCGACAAGTTTGCGTTATTCAGTTTGCATACGGGGGGAGCAATATTAACAGTGAGCGTCATATCTACAGACTGAGACACTTCATCACCACCGATAGCTCCGACAGAAACTAACAGCAAAAGCCATAATGCATTTAAACAATGCTTCATTGGTTATTTCCTTACATATGACGCATCTGTAAAAGTGATTTTATACATTTGTCCCTTTCGCTACCTTTAATGACACATAACTCTTTCATACATAATAATTCCACGGTCATTCACATAACCATATACGTATGTTCCGGGCGTCATTCCGTTACCGACAGACTGCTCCATATCTGGCTCCAGCATCAGTGGCATGTCCTCTGCTCCCCTGCCGCTACCATCCTTCAGTTCCGTCAGCGTCAAATAATGCCGGCCACGGTTATGCAGCATCAGCATTCCTCCCTGACGGATGTCACAGGACAGCGCCGGTTTTTCCTGTTCTGCCCCGGCTGTCCGTGAGCGCAGAAACACTTTCAGTCTCAGTACTACCGGAATAGTCAGCCTGTTACGACTGTCAGGCACCGTCGACGGTATCAACCTGATAACCAGCCAGTTCAGCCCTTCTTTTTCTTCACGCCACTGAGACAGAGCCGGCGCAATCAGCAGGCGGCGGGAAAAATCAGGCTCCAGCCGGGACAGTTCCGGGTAAACATGCCCATTCCTGACACCATTTTCATCCTCAAGCCAGGCCTGCATCAGCCATGGCCGGGAGCCAGGATTGGTGACAGTCAGGTTGCCCGTAGTAACCTCCGCCTCATTCCCCCTGATAATTATCCGGCTTTTTTCCGGATACGGTATCTGACCACCGGACTCAGCATGCACCTGACCAGCACAAAGGCAGGTCAGGACAATCACAATCATGTATCTCAGCGACATACCGCCACCATTTCCGTTACAGGACCGGTCTGCTTTTTATCCAGTGGCATGTTAAAATCGACATGACATTGTTTTCCTCCACTACTCACAGTCAGCCGCCCTTTCTCCGGAACGCCAGCCAGGTAAACACGCCCCTCATCACCCACAATGCCGGTGTTCTCCTTACCTGACGGCATACCGTCCAGAGAAACAACTGTACCAAACGGCAGAATGCTGCCATCAGGGCGTTTCAGGGTGAACACCACCTGACCTCCCCGATACACGGTGTAATCCAGCACCACCACAGCCCCTCGGGAGGGCACGGTACGTGCTGATGTTTCTGCCAGTACGATATCGTCCGGCAGACCATCAGTACGCAGATCAATCCGGTTTTCGGTATATAACTGTGGAGATGAAATCAGCGCTGTTCCCGGCCAGGTTGTCCGGCCACCCGCACTGGTGCCGATACCGGACACACCGCTGGTATTCACCACAATGGCGCCGTTATCCGTCACACTGTTGCTGCCAAACGCCACACCGCCACCCCAGGCAACCGCAGAGCCGGACAGACTGAAATCCGTTATTCTGTACCCGCCACTGTGGGTATACCCCAGTGATGCCGTGCTGAAATCACCGTTCCAGGTCAGGGAGGCACTCTGCCCTTCTGCAGCACCACCATTGCCCCAGTTTCCTCCCACGCGGTAACGCATTTGTGTCTCAGGCACACTGCCACTCAATGTGGCAGTTTGTCGCAGCTGGCGGTCCGTGCGTGTTGCACTCCATGACACCGAAGAGGAGGTTGGCTCCTCACGCCCAAGCAGACGGCTCAGAGGAACACTCATGTAGAAATCAATCTGCCGGTTGTTATCGTAGCCATAGCTGCGCCCCCTCATCTGGTCCATGGAGAAGGTGGTACTGAAATAAATATCTTTCCAGTTAAAGCTGTGGGACAGCGAGAGCGAACGGTTCACCTCGCCACTGGTCCAGTAGTCCTGCTGAGATGCACTCAGAGAGACCGCCCCCAGAGTGCCCAGTGACTGGTTCAGACTCAGACTCATCCGGTTTTTCAGACGGTTTTCCCACACATAACGGGCCTGCTCCGTCCGGGACACGAAATCCCCGAAGGAATAGAAATCCTTCGTTGAATAACGATAAGTGGCCAGTGTCACAGTCGTGCCCGTATCCACCTGGCTTTTGGAATATTTCAGGCCGTATGACTGACCGGTATGAATTCCGTCATACTTTTCAGCGCGCGATACAGAAACGTCGGCAGAGACAGCCCCTACGCGCCCCAGCGAAAGGGTACTGCCAATACCTGCCGACTGATATTTTTCCGCCTGCAGTGTTTCACCAAACACGGTGATGCCGTGACTGAAGCCACGGGACCATGCCCCATATACAAATGACGGGTCATCATAATAATCCTCCGAGCCGCTGTTATCGTAACGCCCTGCGGACAGTTCAAATCCCGACACACCCTCACGTTTCATCTCCGGCAGTGTTGAAAAAGGCTGAATAAAGCTGTGCTCACTGCCATCCGATTCCCTGACCGTGACCACCAGGTCTCCGGAATAACCAGAGATACTGAAGTCATTCAGCTCAAAAGGACCTGCGGGTACGTTGGTCTGATATACCTGACGCCCGTTCTGGGTTACCACCACAACCGCCTGTGTGCGCGCAAATCCCCGGATAGACGGCGAGTAGTTCCGCAGACGGGAGTTCAGCATGTCATCATTACTGTAAAGCCGGACACCCCGGAAGCTGACCGAGTCAAGAATCATGCCACCAGTGGACACATCACCGATACGCAGGGAGGCACGCAGTGCGCTGATATCACGCTCAAGCCAGGTGTTGTAGAAACTGGTACTCTCACTCCGGCTGTGTGCCCACCGGGAATCAGTCAGATACTGGCTGTAATTACCGGATGTTCTCAGGCGCCACGGTCCCAGGTTAAGTCCAAACCGGGCGCTGGCGTACAGACTCCGCGATGAATAATCATCAGAATTATTCCTGTTTCCAGTCAGACTGTAATCCATCAGCAGGGCCGGAACTCCATTATCCCAGGTATCCGGCGCAGAGCGTAACTGTGCTGCACGCCCCAGGAAAGCTTGTGGCACGCGAATATCAACTCTGCTCTCTCCCTGATTAAAGGTGACACTGCTGTAGGGGGTCTGAGATATAAAATCGGCGGAAGAGATAATACCATCCTTCTGCTCCGGGCGATGTCCTGCATCCAGCAAATTATTAAAGAAATCCGGCGGAAAATCGGGCAGCAACCCTTTGTCCCCGGTATTACGGAAATTCAACTTTTTACGGGTATAGAAATTATCATTAACCCAGATACTGACGTCCTGCTCCCCTTCAATTCCACCTCCGGGATGTGAGAATACAGACAGGTCAATATTTTCACCATCAATACCGGCTGCCAGCAGTGACGGGTCAAAATAATCTCCGCCCACCGCACGGTTGCTGATAAAAACAAGCAGTGATGGTAATAATAAGTTTTTTCTCAGTTGCATAATATTCCGTCAGTACCGGATATATTTATTATTCAGTCACCACAGGTATCTGTTGCTCAAGAACAAGAGGCACAGAAACTCCCTCCCTCACAACTGCTTTCTGCTGTCGGGGAATAAATGAAACGGAGATGTAATACAGCTTCTCCCGGTTGTCTTTTTTTTCCGGGAGATAAATAAGCCCGACTTTCACGTCATCCCGTTTATTAAGGAGACGGACTGGCGGACTCAGCGCAAAAGGTGTCTCTCCACGACCGTCAGGCCTGATAACCCGTGCAGTGATGACATACTCATTGTCTGTGTCGTTATAAACTGTGAAATAAAAAACTCGTCTGTCTTTTACGGTTATTTTCATGGGTTCCACAGCGACACCTCTTTCAGGTTCCTGAGTCTGTCCCTGTGCTGATATAAATAAAGAAAGTAAAAATAAAACAGTCAGCAAAAAAATATTAACGGACGACTCCTTCATATTCGCGCACCGCCCCGTAATCGTTCACGACGCCATATTTAATCCGGCTGCCAGCACCTGCACTGACATCCACCGTCACGCTTTTTTCAGGCGAAATAAACCATGAAACGCCTTTGCCCTGATAACGTTTACCGCCCGCGTTCACATAGTTAAGCTGAACAACATAACGTGTGGGATTATGAACTGTCATTTTCCCCCCTTTATCAGCACGCCACTGCAGGGCCTCCGGCTGCTGAGGCTTACCGGCAAGTGCAGCTGGTCGATAAATCATGGGCACCTTGAACCGGTATGCCAGACTGAGCTGCGCACTGATTTTGTCACCATCAGATTTTTGCTCGCTGCGTTCACCTCCCGGCAGGGAGTTGGAGACAGCCCAGTACAGAGTCTCCCGGTCCTCCGGAACCTCGACTTTTTTTACAACACGGACGGTGAATGTGGATGAGGGCTCCACACGAAAAACCAGCGGTACAGATGTAAAAGCATCAGTACGCTTTTCGTTAATATCCTCCACCCACGCCTGAACCAGCCAGGGAAGTCTGGCATCAGTATTATCTATCCGGTAAGAGATACTGCTCTGCCGCCCATCAAAAATCAGCATGCTTTCACGGGGGCCAAAGGAGGCTGCCTCTGCACACGAGCAGAACAGTGCACCTGTAAGAATAAAGGCTGTAGATAATTTACGCATAAACCATCCCTCCGAAAAAGGACCGCCCGAAAGCGGTCCGAGAGCATGAAAAATGGTGAATATTGCTCAGCCCGCAGATGCCGCTTTAATGGTCATTACACCTTTAGCTGAAACAGAACCTGGAGTAACACTATTACTATTATCAGGTTGCTTATTTGTAGTACCAATGAATGCTGTCAGGGAAATAGTCTGATTAGACAAAGCCTTATCGTCTTTATCTTTAACCACAGACACTTCTTTATCCTGACCAATAGTCACATCTTTATGATCAGATGTCTGAATAAACACCCCAACACCTTTTGCTGAATCATCAGCAGAGTACGGTTGCAAATATTCTGCGGTTGCTGCGCCATTTGAATTTGCGTCCGCGATGTTATAAACGATATTATCGATCTCGGTATCACAGTTCACCAACGACACACTAAAACTTTTAGCTGGTGCAACACCGGTTGCCTTAAGAGCAGAAGAGGAGACCTCTCCCAAAGCAATGTCTTGTACTACAGAATTTGTATCCACTTGACAGAGACTGCTAGTCACTCGACCTGTAAAATTCAAAGTTGCCTGACTTGCATCATTGGCTGCGGGGGTAGCCATAGCACTACCACTGAGAAGAACAGAAGCCACGGCCAGAGACATAATCGTTTTTTTCATAATACCTCTATCAATAAAAACCAGATAATTTTCTCTTCATTCCATCTACTCCGCAGGCCTGAGAAAGCACTACTGTGTATGCGGGGTTCCACACAACATCTCCTTGGCTCCCGGGTCGGCGCCTGCGAGGCAGACCTGCAGTTTTCCCCTTCTGCACATCCAGTTTTACAGTTAGGACCAAACTGTAAAATCGCTTAGCAATCTAATCCCCCCCCCCAAGAGTTCAGAAAAAATACAGGATATACAGTATGTTATCCTGTTTTTTTGATTTTACTTGACATGATGCATTAGAGAGATATCGAGAGAAAACTTGATTTCTGGCAAATATGCATGATTGGGCAAAACAAACAAATTTGACTTATGTCAATAATTAATATTGATTTTTTTGATTGAAAACTCTAATCAAGTCAAATATTGCATTTTCTGTTAGCATAAATAAACTATTTTACAGTTTGGTCCTATTTGTCCAACTGCAGCTTCTTTTTTGACCATATATTGCGGAATCTTTCAACATTACTCGCTGTATATATCACTGTATGTCTGATATTACGGTGCCCCAGATAGTCTTGTATCAAACGGGTATCCACACCACGATCAGCAAGAGCAAAGCCACAGGCATGCCGCAGCATATGAGGATGTGAATGCACGTCAATTCCAGCCTGTTTGCCAAGATGCTTTATCACCTGCCACACCCGCTGCCGTGTCAACCCTCCCCCCTGTCGGGATACAAACAGCCATTGACTTTCCGCACCGGGAAGTGAACGTCTGACTTTCAGCCATGCCTTCAATATCCGGGCCTCATCATTTTGTATCGGATGTATAGTACTGAATCCATTTTTCATTCTCTTTATATGCAGGCACCTGTCCTGCAGGCTCACATCAGTCAGTCGCAGGGCACAAACTTCACTCACCCTGAAACCATGAATGAAACTCATATAAAGCAGACAACGATCACGCTCCGGTGTGCTACTTCTTCTTGCCTCTGCAAGCAAAAGTTCTACTTCTGACTGTGTCAGATATTTACGCTGCTTCATTTTAAACCTCACTTTTTAACCAATTGATATTAATAAGATAATATACAGAAAGTTTGAGTTTGCGGCTTGTGATGCCACGAACAGTGCATTTTTCGTGAACAAGCCTGGTTACGGCAGTACCAGTGGCGGACGGAAAATACAAGCCATAGTGTCTGCCCTGAGCAGGGTAGATGCTGTATCTGACGCCGACGACAACTATGAACAGAGTCGCTACGCTTAAAGCATTCAGGACATTGTGCCGTTTTGTGTTTTCCGCAGAGATGGAGGGTTATACCCTCAGAGCTAATAATTTGTCGACTGTATCGCCATCCGCAAGGTAACTGTAGAAGTGTCTTAAGAGAGTGCATTGCGTTGCCCATAACTTAAAACAGCTTAGATCCTTGTTCACCAGAAAGTTTCATCCATTTTCTTCTACCCAGGTTGCGGAAGAACCACTTTTCATCCGTCGTTAACAATAATCTTTACGCTACTGGCCTGTGAGGAGCTTAACAGTGCAGAAAGTGGCTCGTTTTATCGCAATATGCTGGATAAATAGCCGGTTGGCCGGGGCGGCACGCCGGATGAAATTGGTGCTCTGGCAGAGTTTCTGTTTGGCTCTAATGGCACCTGTATTACTGGTAGCGATATGCTGATAGATGGTGGCGCCACAGCGTCATATAAAATGGTGAATCAGGTCTCCCTGTCAACGACGGATGAAAAGTGATCCACTTATATCTCCACCAACGGCCCAATATTGATCCACCGTTTTACTCAGGATTAGCTTCTGCTATAACCCCGGCTTTTCGTTTCTGTCTGAGTCGATAGCTTTCTCCTTTGATTTGAACGACATGTGAGTGGTGTAAGATACGGTCCAGCATCGCTGAGGTCAGTGCTGCATCACCGGCGAACGTTTGATCCCACTGCCCGAACGGCAGATTGGATGTCAGGATCATTGCGCTCTTTTCGTAACGTTTAGCAATGACCTGGAAGAACAGTTTTGCTTCTTCCTGACTGAACGGCAGATAGCCTATTTCATCAATGATGAGCAGGCGGGGGGCCATTACTCCACGCTGAAGCGTCGTTTTATAACGGCCCTGACGTTGTTCCGTAGATAACTGAAGTAACAGATCTGCTGCTGTTGTGAAGCGAACTTTGATACCTGCACGGACGGCTTCATAGCCCATCGCTATTGCCAGATGGGTTTTCCCCACACCTGATGGCCCCAGTAATACGATATTTTCATTACGTTCTATGAAGCTGAGTGAGCGTAACGACTGGAGTTGCTTCTGCGGTGCTCCGGTGGCGAATGTGAAGTCATACTCTTCGAACGTTTTCACCGCCGGGAAGGCTGCCATTCGGGTATACATCGCCTGTTTACGTTGATGACGTGCCAGTTTTTCTTCATGAAGCAGATGCTCCAGGAAGTCCATATAACTCCATTCCTGGTCTACTGCCTGTTGTGACAGCGCAGGCGCTGCGCTTATAAGGCTTTCCAGTTGCAACTGCCCGGCGAGCGCCATCAGTCGTTGATGTTGCAGTTCCATCATCACGCCACTCCTCTGCAGAATGAGTCGTAGATGGAGAGTGGATGATGCAGGGGGTGTTTGTCGAAGTTCACCAGATTTTCACCAGGATGCACGTCATACTCTTTTTTCTCCGGAGGCAGTGCCAGCATGGACTGCTGCTCTTCGAGCCAGCGATCGCAGGGACGGGCCTGGATTGTTTCATGCTTTCGTTGGTTAGCGACATCGTGCAGCCAGCGCAGACCGTAGCGGTTGGCTGTTTCAACATCGACAGTGATCCCCATCGGGCGCAGGCGAGTCATTAGTGGGATGTAAAAACTGTTACGGGTGTACTGCACCATCCGTTCCACCTTACCTTTAGTCTGTGCCCTGAAGGGGCGACACAGTCGGGGAGAGAAGCCCATCTCCTTGCCGAACTGCCACAGCGAAGGATGGAACCGGTGCTGACCGGTCTGATATGCGTCACGTTGCAGAACCACAGTTTTCATATTGTCATACAACACTTCGCGCGGCACACCACCAAAGAAGCGGAACGCATTACGATGGCAGGTTTCCAGCGTGTCATAACGCATATTGTCAGTGAATTCGATGTACAACATTCGGCTGTATCCGAGAACAGCAACGAACACGTGAAGCGGTGAGCGGCCATTACGCATAGTGCCCCAGTCAACCTGCATCTGTCGTCCGGGTTCAGTTTCGAACCGAACGGCAGGCTCCTGCTCCTGAGGAACCGAGAGAGAACGAATGAATCCCCTGAGAATGGTCATTCCGCCACGATATCCCTGGTCTCTGATCTCGCGAGCGATTACCGTTGCCGGGATTTTGTAAGGATGAGCATCGGCGATGCGTTGACGAATATAATCCCGGTATTCATCCAGGAGTGAAGCAACAGCAGGTCGCGGCGTATATTTTGGCGGCTCAGATTTTGCCTGCAAATAACGTTTAACCGTATTGCGGGAGATCCCCAGTTCTCTGGCAATCGCCCGGCTACTCATTCCCTGCTTGTGCAGGATTTTAATTTCCATAACTGTCTCAAAAGTGACCATAAGCTCTCCTGAATCAGGAGAGCAGATTACCCCCTGGATCTGATTTCAGGCGTTGGGTGTGGATCACTATTGCACCGTTCGTGACACTCCCTACTGAGGGAGTTTAAGAAACAATGTTTGCACCTGGGTTTTTGATGGCGTAAAGCCATGATGAATATAAAACTGTTTTGCGCTTTCCGTAAGTGCATGAACCATAATTGCACGCACACCGATATTTTCGGCCACTCTGTAACAACGACAAACCGCATCATGCAGCAAATCTGCACCAAACCCTTTACCACGGAATGACGCATCAACAGCCAGACGTGCAAGTATAATGACAGGAATGGGGTCAGGCATATTGCGCCGAAGATTGCCTGTAGCTTCTGTATGGTTGACACTGCCAGTAGCCAGTGAGTAAAAACCGACTACTTGTTGCGTACCTTTCCTGCATACAACAAAAGTCCGGGTGGCTCCGAGAGCCTGATTTTTTAGCCCCTTCTGCTTTAACCAGTCATCAAGAACAACTTCACCGCTGACAAATTCAGCGACCTGATGAAATGAGGATAAAGGTTCTGGTGCTGTTACACATCCCATTGGGGTTTCCTTGCCAGCAATTTTTCGATGGCAGGTTCATCTGCAACCGGGGCATCAAGCATTTCGATGAACTCTTCATATTGCCTGTCATTAAAATTAAACACTCGCCGATCGAGAATAACATCTTCAGCAGCTTTACAGGCCATTTCCAGAATGAAGTCTGTACGTGACTTATGAAGAATTTCTGCAGCGGTATCAATGAGTATCCGCTGTGACTCTCTTGCTCTGAGGTTGAGCTGAACACCTGATTTCATAAAGCCTCCGTATATCATTTGCTTTACGACAATAGCACAGTGACGACATATAGCAAATGATATACACGAAGTAACAGGTTACAGATGCCGCGTCAGCGGCATGTAAGGCGGCACTCTGTGGTTTCATATGGTGTCAAAGTAAAACCGCCGAAGCCCGGCGTAAGCCGGTACTGATTGATAGATTTCACCTTACCCATCCCAGCCCTGCCAGACTATACCCGCTTTCAGCCATGAGAGAGCCTCTGTGCGCGGTCGGAGTCGTCCCGACGAGGGTTTACCCGAAGTCGGGCCGTCAGGGCCGCTTACGAGCGTGTATGAGATCAGTTTGGATATCGAAAATTATTGTACTATAAGGGCTTCCCCGAACAGTCAAGGTCGGTATTTATGGTTTGTCTGCACTACAGTTAAAAATAAAGGGGAGAGACTGCGGTACTATAAATGGCCATAATGAATCGCTATCGATTCGGACCCTGATGAAAGACGCGCGTGAGGCTCTTGTTCGTTAAGCGGATACGTATATCCTGTACAATAATCAGATATACCTCACGGGGTCTAACCCTTTATCATCAACGAGTTGCAGATCAGATGGTCATACGGTTTCTTCCTGCTTTAGCTGGCTGAATACAGCCTGAAATCATCACCGTAATGCAATGATGCCCAGCACAGCCTTGCATTTTTGGCGGCGATGGCCACAACAGCGCGCCAGTATCCTCTGCGTTCGACCAGTGAACAGACCCAACAACTGAATGAGTCAGTCCTTTTCTCAGCGCCAATCAGTACTGAACGAGCCCCCTGTACCAGAAGCGTTCGCAGATACGAATCACCGGCTTTTGTTATCCTGCCTAACTTCGACTTTCCGCCGCTACTGTATTGTGATGGAGTCAACCCCAGCCAGGCCGCCAGTTGCCGTCCATTTTTAAAATCATGTGCATTACCGATACAGGCAACCAGAGCACAGGCTGTTGTGGGACCAACTCCTTTTAGCTTCATCAGCCGCTGACTGCGGTGATCTGTTTTGGCTATGCGGGACAAAGTTCGGTCATATTCAGTGATGTTAGCTTCAATGCGATCAACGTGTTCCAGTAAATCATCTACACATTGCTGAACCTGAAGAGGTAAAGAGCTCTTCCTGCGCAGAAACCATGTGCCGCAGAGCATCTGTACTTTGTGGGGCAATGACGCCGAATTCTGATATCAACCCTCGAAGACGATTATATGTTGCTGTTTTCTCTTCGATAAAACCCTGTCGGGTACGATGCAGACACTGCATCGCCTGCTGGCTCTCGTCCTTAACTGGAACAAACCGCATATGTGGGCGACGAACCGCTTCGCAGATAGCCTGAGCATCAGCTGCATCATTTTTCCCTGATTTACCAGCCATGCGGTATGGAGATACAAATTTAGCGGCCATCAGACGCGGCTCATGACCATATTGCAGAAACAGTCTTGCCCAGTAATGAGCCCCGGAGCACGCCTCCATCCCGATAACACAGGGCGGTAAACTTGCAATCAGCCCGGGAAGAGCTGCGCGGGTTACTCTGGATTTCACCAGAACGGTTTTGCCATTTTGGTCAACCCCATGAACAGCGAACACATTTTTAGCAAGATCGATACCGATAGTAGTGATGGTCATAATGAATCCCTCCGGGCTATGTTTACCCCATGATTGCACAAGAGTTAATCAGGTGCATATCCAGGGGAAGTCCCTTCCATTCGTTTAACGCACCATACATTAATGCTAATGTATGCATACATTAGCATTAATGATGAAGGAAAAGAATAACAATGGCAGTCAACCCACTTCTTTTTTGGATTTCTTAATTTTCGTCTGATAAAGCCGCTTTACCCGTTCAATTTCTGCCAGCGTTGCGGACCAGTGTAGTTCGGCGGCATGACGATATCTGGCAGCCATTTTTTCCACCATCTCCGGATTGCTGTCCGCGCTGCGGTGCTGACGCCCCTTCTCCCCAAAAACTTCAACAACCAGCCACTGGCTTCCGGTTCTGCCGAACAATGCCTTGCACAAACGTCTCACAGTCAGCGGGGTTAAATCTGGATCGGGATCATAGGCAATGGTAGCAAAAATAAAGCGCAGCATTTCTGATGTCTTGTAACGCTTTACGCTGGCAGCCAGGCGTGCGGCACGTTGCGGTGCTTCCCAGCGGTCGTTACTGTAATTAGCCACTTCAGCCAGATAATCCTTTTCAAGTTTTTCAGCCGTGTAGCACCTGCCGCCTAAAAAAAGCCGCATGGCCTCCCTGGTTTTATTTCTCACATATCATCCCTCATTAATGCTAATGTACGCATACATTAGCATTAACATGCTGACAGTAACAAGCGGCGGATTTACGTCTGGATAACGTAAATGATTGCGGTATACAGGCCAGGCGGTCAGATTTTCAGCCGTGCCTGTTCCTGCAGCAGTTCCAGATGATATGCAGCAATAGCGTTTACCACCCCTGCCGCCATCCGTGCGTCGGCGATCGCTGAGTGTGCCAGCCCTTCCCAGGTCAGTCCGGCCTGGCTGGCAGCACTGGCCAGTGAAATCGTGCCATAGCGGTTGGTGGCCCCATAATATCCTGCAGCCAGCTCCATCGCACAATATACCGTCATTTCTTCCAGCCAGTCAGCCGGATCGCTATGTGCGGCCGCAGTCTGTTTCAGAATGCGGATGTCGAACCGGGCATTAAAGATAATTACTGGTCGATCTCCGATTGCATGCCGCAGTTGCCGCGCCACATCTGTCCATGATGGTGCGCCGCAAAGAGCCTGCTCACTGATACCATGCACGGCGGCGGCCTGCGCCCCGATGGCGACCGTGGGCTTCAGCCTGGTTTCAAATACCACCTGACCGGCCGCATCGGTCAGGCCGATTTCCAGGGCTTCCGCGGTATTATCCAGTCCTGTCGTTTCAGTATCCAGAAAGAGTGGTGCCAGACTCAGCCAGTCATATGCCTGCCGTGCCATCCGGCCACTGGTGCTGTTTAGTCGGGATAAAACGGAAAGCCGCTGGCCAGCCAGCTGTTGTTTACTCGTCAGAGGGCGTTTCTCACGCATCGGAACACAGTCTGCAATTCGGTATACAGCGAACCTGCCACCATAAGTATTTTTATACCACTTAACCGGCTCAGCACCGGGGGCTGGCTTCATTCTGAATTCATCGCGCAGACGTCCTTTCGAGAAACACCTGTCTTCGGCAATCGCCTGCGCACGTCTGGTGACCAGCTCATCATTATTCATGGTTCTTGCATCTCCGTCAGACGTTTTTATATCCGGACAGCCCCTCTATGGCCACTTCTGTGCAGTATGCAATACTCGCAGGATATACACTTTTCCCCACTGGCTGTCGACCTCATAAACCAGAACAAAATGCGGGTGAATAACCAGTTCCCGGGTACCTTCCACACGACCGTTGCGGCCTTTATACGGCTGCCCGGCCAGGCTGCTGGCTGAATAACCAATCCGTTCGTCCAGTTCAATGGCAGCCATCAGGTTCTGCTCCGCAATGTACTCACGAATGCGCTTCCTGTCCTGGCTGGCCAGCATGGTCCAGAATATCTCCATCATTTACCGGCGACCTTTCTGCTCATTTCATCCCGCCATGCAGTAGCGGAGGATTCGACCATGTCATGTGGAAGCACATCACCGCGCCCGAGTTGCTGACGTCCTGCCTCAACCTGGTCACGGAACCAGGTATTATGCTGCCGTTCAACGGTCTGGCGCATAAAATCCCGGATTAACTGAGAGCCATTACGGTCCATGCTTTTTGCAGCGGCCATAAAAGCATCCTTCAGTTCAGCGTCGATTCTTAAACTCATATTAACCTGTGCCATTTATCACCTCGTCATTACCACGTATATACACAGTATATAACGATTCAGATATCGTCACCAGGATATGCCGCGCCAGCGGCATGGAAGGCGGCACGCTGTGGTTACATGTGATACCGGAGTAAAACCGCCGAAGCCCGGCGTAAGCCGGTACTGATTGATAGATTTCACCTTACCCATCCCCAGCCCTGCCAGACCATACCCGCTTTCAGCCATGAGAGAGCTTCTGTGCGCGGTCGGAGTGGTCCTGACGAGGGTTTACCCGAAGTCGGGGCGTATCTCCGCGTTAGCGGGCCGTCAGGGCCGCTTACGAGCGTGTACTGAGAACTTCCAGCGAGAAGACTGGCAGCGATGATAATGTAGTTACAACATTCATAATTAAAAGCGACTCTGTTCCGGCCCTTTGGGCCGGGGCGGGGCCGCTTTTCAGTTATGAGGAGGGGCTTTGTGGTTTCAGTTCTGCGCGGGACTTGGGTTTTTCTGGTGGTTGTATCTGAGTGTTGTAACTAAAGTGGCTCCGGTCGGGGCCCGCCGCTTGCGGTGGGAGGTGCATATCTGTCTGTCCACAGGACAGGCAGTGAATAGGTTTTCTTTTTAAATGAATGTAGTTAAGTAGTTTAAAGGAGATATAAACAGGTGTTTAAAAGATACATTGCACCCTGTAAGGCTGGCGGATGGCGCTTTATGACATGAACGGTTGTAACCTTATGGGGAAGTCCCTTGCAGTTAAATGTGGATAAGCAAAATTCCTCGTCTGTGAGGCGTGTTTTGTATCAAAAACAGGAGGGACCGGATGCACCTGAAGGTGGATGATTAGGTTGTTTTTTGTATGCAGTGCTGTTTTTTTGTTCGCCGACAGGCTTCAGGCGTGCAGATGCCTCCGGTGCGGGCCGGATTATTCAGAGGAGGTCACTTTCAGGGGGAAGCTGTGGCCAGCCGGCTGTAATTACGGTTACGTGACAGAATCATGCGCTCTTTCACACGACGCTCCACTTCGCGTTTTACCGCCTCACGATTGACAGTGAAGCGCCCTTCCGAGATTTCACGCGTCAGCTGCCGTTTCACCAGGGTGACGATATCCTGACGTTCCCTGTTCGCATCACGACGCGCACGGGCACGTTTTATTCCACGGGACTTAAGCTCTGTCTGGTAACTGCGGAAACGCTCACGCACAAAACGCCAGGCTTTCGCTATCAGCTCATCCATACCCAGGGTATCCAGTCCCTGCTTTTTGCGCTGTCTGTTTTCCCATTCAACACGGCTGCGGCGCGCAGCAACCACTGCATCCTCAGACACATCAAGGGCGGCAAATAGCGCCGGTGTGAACGTGATATCGGTCGGAATGTAGCACCCGATAAGCGGATCATATTCCGTCTGGTAGGTAATCAGTCCCAGCTCTGCAAGGAACGTCAAGGCTCGGGTGGCCCGGGTGATGGAGAGTTTTCCGGCAGCAGACTCCGTCGCCAGTCCGCACTCAATGGCCAGCGTAGTGATGGAGCACTGGACGCGGTTGGCCAGCGGGTCATAGTGAAAACACAGCCCCTGCAGCAGCGCATCAATAGCCCGGCGACGCAGTACCGGTGGCATGCGCCGACGCAGTCCCTTCGAACGGGCATGTGCCACATGAATGGCGAAATCAAAACGGGAGGTGAAGCCCACCGCCTTTTCCATCAGTTTTTCGCAGAACTTCAGCGTTCCGGCACCTTCACGGGGTGTGAACACCGGATTCGGATTCTTTACCTGGCGGTAATACGTTTGTTGAAGATCAGTCACACCATCCTGCACTTACAATGCACAGAAGGAGTGAGCACAGAAAGAAGTCTTGAACTTTTCCGGGCATATAACTATACTCCCCGCATAGCTGAATTGTTGGCTATGCGGTTTTATGGGGCCCCGGTAATCTTCTTCGTCGCCAAACATAGAAAGATTATCGGGGTTTTCGCTTTTCTGGCTCCTGTAAATCCACATCAGAACCAGTTCCCTGCCACCTTACGGCGTGGCCAGCCACAAAATTCCTTAAACGATCAGCAATCTATCACGCACACCAGAAACAGGCAAGAATGTGATGTCGCTACATTTTAGTTAGCTAAAAGCACTCTTCTGCTTTATCAGTTCGGCAATCATCTCAGCCTGGGTAACGCCCTCAGCTTCACACATTTCCTGCAATTGCGCTTTTAACGCAGCAGGAATGAACACTCTGAGTTCTTTATGTGTGGCTCGTTTTCTTGCCAAGGATGCTTGTTGACGTTCTGCGAGCGTCAGAGGATTGCCTTTTCTGTATGCTCGCTTTGTACCTGATGAGGAAGTCACTGCATTTTCTGTCTGCGACATCTCGCCTCCTCAATACTTAAACATGGATCGTTTCGCAGAGGATACTACAGTTTTTTGAAATCAGCGACTTGAGAATTGTGGCAAAGATCTGTGTTGGCGCACAAATCAACTGTGATTACTGTTGTTTAATGTGATTTTTGTTGCGGAATGGCTGAAAAACAGGAAATGCCTTACCTGTGTGCCGGCCCCGGGCGGGACCGGCGGTTTCTGGCATTTCAGGTGTCTGCTCCTGAAATACCTCACACTTCCGGAAAGCGGGGACTTCCGTCCCCGCTAGGCAGCTTACTTCCGTGCTTCGTAGGCCAGAGTTACCTGCACCACTGTATTTCCCCTGTGAATATTCAGTTCACATAACCGTTCCCTGAATATCAGTGAAAAACACAACACCGTGGCGCACACGGCGAGCAACCCGATAAGGGCATATTTCGTCATAAACTTTGACCTCTCAGCAAAGAAGAGGCTACAATCAGTAGTGTTAAGGTACTTCATGCAGACCTCACGAGTTAATGGATTAACGAGTGGGGTCTTCGCATTTCTGGTACCTGCGTCTTGCCTGAACCTGAAAGGCTCAGACACCTGCCGCGATAATACCACATTCCCTGTTGCTGACTATTACCTCCATTTACCTGTGTTTGTTACAGAAACGCCGGGAGCGAGGAAAACTTGCTTTTTCCCGTTTCCGAGGGGTGGGGCAACTGAGCAACGCGAAGGCGTCAGCTATGATGTTCCGGTGACTGCTGATCGGCCCCTGTTGTATTCAGCCATTCTCCGGTCATCTGCAGCAGTTTTCTGGCATCGTGGCTTCTGAGCAACGGAATACCAGCCGCCTCAGAACCTCTTCCAGAAGAATATCCCGACGCCTGCGTTCTGCTCGTAAATGGCTAGCATCATCCAACTCTACTGCTGCACGGGATCTGTGTTGTACTGCTCATATACCCAGGCAACCCCGGCCCGAACCATAAACTGATTAACATTCACTCTTTCAGGTGCATAACCTGCCCGAGAATACGACCATAACGCTCTCTCTGAAAATATGTGACGGTAACCGTTTTTCCTGCAACCAGTGATTTCATCGTGTCTGTCGACCACCGGCCATAATCCTGTTTCTTTTCCGGTGCATCAATATTTACCAGCCTGATCCGCACCGCCTTCCGTGAGTCCATTACCTCGATGGTATCACCGTCCAGTACACGAACAACCCGTCCATGAATATCTGCAGACAATACCGGCCATAAAAAGATAAATAATACCAGTGGAATATATTTCCTCATGTTATTCGCCATATCAAACAAATGGCACCTGTATTTCAGCCCCCCTCAATATCGAGTACACATTGAATAAAACCTTATTTTGTGAAATTAATCACAAAATATAAAATCGCGACTTAATACGGAAAAAACTCTGTGCTACTCAGAACTGGTCGGTCATACTGCCCGACCGGATATTAAAAAAGCAAATCTCATAAACTCCTTTCAGCCTTCTGACCCCTGGAGTAATGAAGGCTGCTTTTTTCGTTACACCCTTCCCCGGCAGCGCCGGTAGCAGTGTTCAGCCCTTTTTCGGGCAAACTGCTGCCAGTCTGTCCGGGGCGCAACACAGGTAGCCCGTCGCCATGCTTCTGCCGCTTCCATCCAGCGTCCACTGACCTCCAGAATAACGGCCCGGCTTCCGGCACGCTGCCAGCGCCAGACCTGACCGTTCCGTGAACTGTTTCTGAATCCATTCATTTTTCTGCCCCTCCCTTTTAGTCGTCAGTATTATTGTGGTAAATAATTCAGTGGACTGGCTTCCTTTCGGGTACGGAAGTTATTTCCTTTTAAGCCTTATTTCCCTGCCTCCTCTCTCTGATGGAGGCTTTTTTTTATTTCTCATCAAGCACGGCCTGAAGTTCTGCCTTTATCCGGTTCTGGCGACGGATTTTATCCAGACGCTCTGCCGCATACGCTTCCTCCTCCTGAGAAATATGCTCCGTCACATACCCTTCCGTGTCATACCGGCAGGCACCGGCTTTCATGGCACACAGATAGCTTTCTGAACGGGTGATGGCCTTCAGCGCCCTGCGCAGTTTTTTATGCGAGAGCGGGATATTCTGCTGCGCCACGTCTTCCAGTAACACGTCCCGGATACCGCAGGCCAGAAGCCGGGGGGTGTCACCGTCAAATAATCCCGGCCACCAGGGCTTCAGGGTGTTCACGGCTTCATCCAGTGTGGGCAGGTTCAGATAAATGGACAGCGCTTGTCTGGCCTGCGCTTTTTTTGCCGCCAGCTCTGCCTCCCGAGCCGCTTTCTCCGCCAGCTTCTGCTTTTTCACCTTCCATTTTGGTGGCGTGGTGACATTGATGATGGTTTTCCGGCTGCGGACAGGCGCTGTTCCCTCTGTCTTTCGCTTCAGTGTCAGTACCGGTCGCTTCTGCTCTGTCATGCTGTGTTCTGCCTCTGACGAATCATCCTCTTGCGGCCAAAGATACCACACCCGTCACAGCGCCAGAACGCCCAGCACAGCCAGATGACAGGCATAGAACGTCGGGAAAAAATCCCCGGGCCAGAAACGGGGTAATGATTTTCCTGCACACGACACCAGACCAACGGTCAGCACCGTCATCACAAGGCCGGCCACCGCCGCTGCATCACTGGTGGCAAGGTTAAGCGCCGGAATAACAGCCAGCAAGCAGGCGACCAGCGCCAGACGTTCCATTCTGTCTTCCGCCCGGTACAGCCTGTGGCTGACTGCCAGCATCAGCAGCCCGGCAATGCCGTAACTGGTGCCGGACAAAGGCCCCCACAGTGCCATCATGAGAATGGCCGCTGCAGTACGCCACCCACTGCGCGTTTCACACCATGTCAGCACCTGTGCCGCAACTGCAAAGGCAAACAGGATATTCCCCTCATACCAGGGAAAACCGGCCAGATAATATGCGAACTGGGCAATCACCGCCCATCCCCACAGCCGGTTAATGGCCTCCTGCCGGATATGCGTATGACGGGACAGATTCAGCCCCCACACCAGGGCAAACAGCGGAAAGGCCCCGCGCCCGGCCAGAAACATCCACGACTGGTCCAGATGCAGAATACGGTTTGCATGGTCCAGAACCATCAGCACCAGTGCCACCGTTTTGATGATATCCCGCTGTCCGGGTGACCAGACCAGCAACGACTGCAACCAGGTATCGGTCCGGGCAACCAGTGAATCGTTACGTGTCGTGTTCGTGTTATCCGTTGTCATCAGCGTTTGTCTTCCTGTATCAGTCTCCACCCAGGGTTTTCTCTTTCTGCAGGTCGCGGACCATATCCCGCTCCATCTGCTGAAGTCGCTCCTGCAGCAGATTTTCCCGGGCAATTTCCCTGACAGCTTCCCGCACCCGTTGAGGTTCACGCAGTACACCCTCCGGCAGCGCGGCTTCCCGTTCAGTTATGGCAGCCCGGTCACGCTCCTGCCCGGCAATCTCCCTGACAGCCTGCTCTGTTTTGCCATCCGGCAGGTCAGGTTTGTTCTCTGCCATTTTACGGACAATTTCATCTGCGCGGCGTTCCGTTTCACGACGGATGGCCTCTTCAGCCTGCCGCTGTGCCAGCACCTCTGCCGTGACCGGTTCGCCATTTCCGGCTCCCGGCTGGACACTGTTGTCCGGGATATCCCCCCACACGCGACCACCGGTGATGGCACCGGGATTCCACGGACGACCTTCACCGGCGATTCTCACCACCACACCGCTGTCAGGATTATCACGGGCAATCCGGACACCATCCTGCATATTATCAGCCAGCAGGCTCTCTCCGTTACGGCTGCCCTGCAGGGCCACGAACTGCGCATCCCCGCTGCCTTTCACCCGTCCTTCACCATTGAATCCCCGCAGCCCGTTTCCGTCATCCGTGGTCAGTGGGTTCAGCCAGATACCTGCTGACTTGCCGTTACGGTCAAACGCCGGCAGTGCCACATACGGCTGCGGATATTTGCGCCCCGGTGCAATAAACCGTGCCGGACTGTCTCCCCCGGCCAGCCCCGCCTGACGGAGAACAGCACGCCCTGCCGCCACGTCCCGCAGTTCCCGCGCCGTACTGAACAGCCGCTCTGCATTCATGACCTCCCGGTCCGGTTTCGGCTCAAATACATCGTGGGCCGTTCCTTTCTGTACGGCATTGTTAATGGCATCCGTCCAGCCCTGACGGTTATCGGTGTACACCTGCACATGCTGCTTCATACGCGACAGGGCCACGTAGGCTGACTCAAAGCCGGCCATCAGTTTCCGGTTACCTTCCGTTCCTTCAAGCGCAATGGCAAAGGTTTCACTTGCCCCCTGCGCACCGTGAGCGGTGATGGCATAGGCCAGGTCAATATGTTGCTCTGCCTGCTCCTGGCCGGGGCGAATCTCCCGGGTCTGCTGTCCGTCCGACAGCGTGACACTGTCACCGGAAACTGCTGTCACCGTCCAGACGCTGTTGGCCACATAACCGCGCTCCCGGTCACTCTTCGTGAAGCGCATCCGGTCACCGGTCCCCACCCTGATGGTGTCCGGGGTGTACAGTGTGACACCTTCAGCCACCGCCTCCCGGGGAGAAATCAGCCGCGTGTTACCTTCCGCATCCTGCAGGGTTATCAGCCCGTCATCCTTACTGATACCGGCAATCCGGTGATACACATTATCCACCAGGACAAGTGCGTCCCGATGTGTCTCCCAGGTGGAGAGACGACGCAGCTCCCCGTCACGTATATTCGCTGTGTTCAGGACAGGCACCATGACCTGCTCTTTCCCCAGCTCACCGGCCTTTTCCCGTACATCATGAATCATGCTGTTCAGTACGCGCCGGTCCTCATTCAGGTGCGTGACAATCAGCGTCTGCTCCCGTGCTTCCGGTGTTCTGCCGGTATAGTCGCGGACAATGGCTTCATACAGTGTCATGGGGACATCCGGAAAAGCCTCGCCTTTCAGCATCGCCTTCTGCTGCGCTTCTGCCAGTTTCGCTTCCTGGCTGTGACTGAACTCCGTCACGGAGTGCTCCGGTGCCCATGCGCCCTCCTGACGTGGCACCTGAGACGGTTTCACACTCTCAAGCCCGGACAGTGCCCTTTCCACATCCCGGTTAATCAGGCTGTATACCGCCTCCCGCAGTTCCGGCGTCTGACGCACAATCTCCTTCATGATGGCCACATCGGCAGCACTGCGCGTCTGCTGGAGACGGAAAGGCTGACCGGGCGCGATGGCCTGCAGCTGGTCCGTGTCACCACTGGCCACCGCCCTACCGCCACCGGCCGCAATCAGGGCGTATGCCCGTGCCATGTCGGTATTGCCCACCATTGAGCTCTCATCGAGCAGGAACAGCGTGTTGCTGAAATCCGGCGTTTCTCCGCTGCGCTGCTGCAGCTGCGTGTCATGCAGAAAGGACGCCAGTGTCTGCGCATCCACGCCGGCGCTGCGCATCTCCCCGACCGCACGGTGTGTGGGACCCAGCCCCACGACTCGGGGACGCTCACTCTCCGGCAGCATGTTCACGGCTGACATCACCGCCCGGAACTGTGTGGTCTTACCCACACCGGCATAGCCCTGTACCACCGTGAAACGGTCGGACGTTTCCAGTATCATGCGGGTGGCGGCACGCTGTCCTGATGTCAGTTTCTCCATGAGTTCGCCAGGTACTCTCTCCATCAGCGGCATGACCGCCTCCTTACCTTCGAGAATATGGCGAAGAATGCTCTTTTCTGCCTCATACGACGCACGGGAAACCAGCAGACCTGTGCCATAGCCTTTTGCCACATCCACATACAGTAAATCACCCCGTTTTATCTGCGCATTGATTTCCCCTCCCAGTTCAGTAAAACCGGTTCCTTCTGCAGCAAACGACTTTGCCTCTGTCAGCAGGTCCACCATGCTGAAGGCCAGTTTTTTACTTTCCACCACCGGAAGGGCAAGATGAATGGCCTGCTGTGCCGGCGTGTGAAGTGCGGACTTCTGATGACTGATAGCCGTTTCCAGCGATGTCTCACCGGCCCGCGTCTTTATCTGCTCAGAAACCACCGTAAAGGACGGATGGCGGGCAAGTTTTTCCGCAGTACGGGTTTCATCCAGTGAGGAATACAGCCGGACATCACGACCACTGCGGGCCAGACCGTTCAGGGTGGCATTGTCCATTGCCATCTGTGTGACGGAGGCAAAAACCGTCGCACTGTCGCTGACGGAATGCCCGGGCGTTTCCACCCAGCCGTTCTCCAGCTTCAGTGCCGTGAACGGTGAATCGCTCACAGGCAGGGTGGCCGGTTCAGCCCGTCCCGGCACAACAACCGTCATCGCGTCCTCACTGACGGACGACACCTGCAGGCGGTCACCGCCGGAGACGCGGAGTCCGGGAATTTTCCCTGTCACCCTCAGACGCTCGCCGTCTGCCACCGGCATTTTTTCCGGCCGGAACAGCGACCAGCTGCTGTCCAGAGAAGAAATACGCACCACCTGCGTTTCGCCCTGCGCATCCCGCAGGGTCAGGCTGTGACTCTGCGCCGTCACCCGGTCTATCACATAGCGGTCATGACTGCGTGTCTCCGGGTTCCACTGCTCCATCACCATCCCCGGGCGGTACATATCCCGCAGATAACGACTCCGGCTGTCCAGCCAGACCGGTGACAGCGCGGTCATGGTCACCTCCGGATGTCCGAGTACGCCCTGTGTTTTCAGCTCACTGCGAATGGTCTGAGTCAGCATGGCCTGTTCCCGTACTCCACTGACCTGCGCCACGCTCTCTTCTCCGGCTTTCACGCTGACCGCAAAATCTCCGGCCAGCCGGGCATAGCGGACATTACGGTCCGGTTCACTGATGATGGTTGCCGGTCGCTGTTCTCCCCCCTGCCAGCGATATGTGTTCACTCCGGCATCCTTCATGGCCATCAGCGCACTGCCGGTACCGGTCCGCTGCCCGCTGTCGATTATCAGGACCTGTACGTTATGCCGTGCGGCACCGTCCAGCAGAGTTAACGTCTCTTTCAGGGAGAGTTTTTCGCCCTGGTCGACGATAACGGTACTGCCCGGCGTGAAGGTCATGCCCTCCAGCAGCTGACGCCGCCCGGTTATCAGCTCACCGGACAGACGCTCATCCTGCTTCATGTTCATCTGCGAGCGACGGTCAGCAGCGATAATCTGCACCTCCCGCCCCTGCTCCCGGGCCATCATGACCAGTTCAGCCACCCGCTCACGCTGCCCGGCTGCACCGCCCTGCCCGGACACAATGGCCAGCGACGGGCGATCCTGTGCCAGCACGCTGACGGCATCGCTGTAACCGGCCGTCCGGGGAACACTTTTCTCCGGATGTACGGTCACCCGGTTCTGTTTCATGATGTCACGACTGAGTGCCCGGACTGACAGCTCATCGAGCACATGAATCCCGGACGTGAACAGCCCCTTCTCACGGTCGAGGGGGATAAGCTGCTCACGGCTGATGGCCTCATCGATACCGGCGCGTGCCCGTTCAATGACACCATTTTCCGGCGGCAGTATGCCGACCGTTCTGGCCAGTACGTCCGTGTACGTGAACTGCACTTTTCGTTCACTTAATCCGGCAATCGCCTGTGTCACCGCCTGCTGCACATCCGGCCCGTCCTGTGAAGCAGGCCCGGGCGTCAGCGTGCGGAGATCCGCACGCTGATCCGCCGCGTCACGATATGCCCGGATGTCGAACCCGGTTTCCTTCAGCGTCTGCATCCACTCGGCCATTTTGATCTCCGGATCGACATGCTGTTTGGATTTACGCGTATCCAGCGCCGCCACATCCCGGGATTTCAGCGAGGCGTCTTCCCCGACGGCCTCCCGGATAGTCTGTGAGCGTCCGGAAAAGGCCTCCACCGGTACACCCGGCATTTCCCACATACCGTGCTTACCAACCACTTCAGTTTCATAGCCCAGCGCCTCAACCTGCTCTTTCAGTTTTTCCCGGTAGAGCCTGCCAAAGGCAATCTGATTAGCGTACACATTCTCAATGAACCCCGTTTTCCCCACTTTGTCACTGCTCAGTGTCTTCCATTCGCCATTATGCTGCGTGACATTAGCCACCACCGCATGCGTGTGTAACTGTGGTTCCTGATCGCGACTGGTGTCGTGGTTAAACAGTGCCATCACCAGATTACCGGTCAGCACCGTTTCTGACTGTCCGTCCGTCATCACCCGTGTGGAGGCCAGCGCCTCCACCTGACGGACAGCAAAATCCACGGCCTGATTATGTGCATCAATCAGGCGCTTATCGCCACCTAACATGGCCATCATGGAGACACTTTTGGGGGCGGAGAAGGTCAGATCGTAGCCGGGACGATGCCTGTTACTGCCATCCTGCATGCGGCTTAGATCCGCTCCGTCCGGCAGCCTGCCCTCCAGAAGACGGGTAAAAACATCCTTATCGACACTGCCCTGCAGCCCCAGCTGTTCAGCCCCCCTGCCGGCCCAGCGTTCTCCCATGCTGCCCAGCACATAGTAATTATCCTTGTCGGTATAATAGTTCCCGGCACTTCCGGCCGATCTGACCTGCGCAATACTCATCATAAACGTATATCCCTTTGACATATCCCGGCATCAATCCCACAATGGATATACACAAGACATATCCACATAAGGAGGCAAATAATGGAAACCACCGTATTTCTCAGCAACCGCAGCCAGGCGGTCAGACTGCCAAAAGCGGTTGCATTGCCGGAAAACGTAAAACGCGTTGAAGTGATTGCTGTCGGACGAACCCGAATCATTACGCCTGCCGGAGAGACATGGGACGAATGGTTCGACGGAAACAGTGTCAGCGCTGATTTTATGGATAACAGGGAACAGCCTGGTATGCAGGAAAGGGAGTCATTCTGATGCTGAAGTTTATGCTCGATACCAACATCTGCATTTTTACGATAAAGAACAAACCCGCCAGTGTCAGGGAACGTTTTAACCTGAACCAGGGGAGAATGTGCATCAGTTCGGTCACTCTGATGGAGGTGATATATGGTGCAGAAAAAAGCCAGATGCCTGAACGTAATCTCGCTGTGATCGAGGGATTTGTTTCCCGCATTGACGTTCTGGATTACGACGCTGCTGCTGCCACACACACCGGCCAGATAAGAGCAGAACTTGCCCTTCAGGGACGCCCTGTCGGGCCATTTGATCAAATGATCGCAGGTCATGCCCGCAGTCGGGGACTGATTATTGTGACTAATAACACCCGGGAATTTGAACGTGTGGGCGGCCTGAGAATTGAAGACTGGAGTTGACCTGTTCATCAGAAATCATCTCCCGGCTCAACATCCTCCCCGCGCTCCCGGTGCACATTAATGTTCACCTCTTCACGACGCTGCATCTGCTGCTGGATGTCCGGATGATTTTCCTGTTGCCATGCCTCATAAGCGGCCATATCCACCACTTCACCGGACTCACTGATCCCGGGTGGCAGTTGCTGTTCCATCTCTTCTTCCGGTTTCATTTTCAGCTCCTGCTCGATCCCCCCTGCCGGAACATTCACACCTGAATCTGACTTCTTATCGTTGATGGCAGGAGACACCGGCTGTTGCGGCTGTTCAGCCTGAGTCACGTCTTCTCCGGAAACAACCTCCGGGACATCCGGTTCGAAGAGGCTGGCCATCTGACGACCTTCTGCTTCCCTTGCGGCAAGTACGGCACTCAGACGGTTCTCCATTTCCGGGTTGATGTCACGCGGAATAAACTCCGGAGCGACCTTCGGTCGTGTCTGATATTTCAGAGAGAGTTTTACTGCCGGATACGGTCCGGGCAGGGTGACATAACAGGTCAGATCCGGCAGAGACTGAATGTCGGAATAACTGACCAGCGTCTGGCGCTCCATATCCTTACCGGTCGATACCCCGTCACGTACCGGATCAGCACCGTAGGAATACTGCTCGCTGGCTTTCAGGTGCTCTTTCTCACCAATTTCACCGGCAGCGAACTCTGCAATCTTATGGCTGGGAGAACGGAAAAAGGCACGGGTGTTCATGACGTCAAACAGCGAGGCAGCCGCTTTCTCACCGTAGATATCTTCCAGCTGGGCATAGGACTGGATACCAAACACATAACAGCCACCGAACTTACGGGCTTCCGGCAGGATCTCCACCAGGTCCGGCAGTTTGTGTAACGTGGGTAACTCATCACAGAAAAACCACACACGACGGTTACGGTTTTCTCCCATTGCCAGCAGACCACGAATGGCAATGGACAGCCACATGGAGATCACCGGCTTCAGGGAGGCATGGGTGTCGGCATTCGACGAAATAAACAGCCAGCCGTTTTTCTGATCTTCCCGGACACCACGCATCCAGTCACGGATGGTAAAAGGCTCACCGTTATGCTCAATCCCCTGCAGGTAACGGATGGCTTTCACGTAGTTGGTCAGCACAGCACGGATGGAAATCGCCGTTTTCTCAATTTTCTCTTCCACCAGGTTGGCCGCCGGTGAATTACGCAGGTAGGTACGCAGTTTTTCAATTTTGATGGAAAGCAGTGTGTCCACCAGTTTGCTGTAGCTGCGGTTGGGGTCATTACGCATCAGATACGCCGCTTCCGCAAAAATGGTACGTCCTGAACCCTGCCAGAACGGGTCCTCTTTTGTACCCATCGGGATCAGAGTATTTGCGGTATTATCAAAATCCGGCTGTGTCAGGCACTCCTTCCACAAATCCCAGGCGGCACAGCGGGCATCCAGCGGATTCAGGATTTTATCGATGGAGGGATCATAGTAACTTTTAACAAATTCCCCCGAACGGTCATAAATCACCACCATATCACCGCGCTGACGGGCGTAGTTGGCCAGACGACGGATAACTTCCGACTTACCGGCCCCGACCGTGCCGTGCAGACAGAAGTTCTGGATTTCGGAATCCCGGATAATCGGCAGGTCTCCAATCCGGATATCGGAGTCCTTGCCGTCTTTTTTCAGCATCCGGGCAACGTCTTTCGGATTGTCTGTCAGCTGACGACCACCTGTGACTTCATTTTCGCTCTGTTGTTTACCCTGACGCCCCAGAATCCAGGAGACAACAAAGAAGGTAATCAGGCAAATAACCAGTGCCACAACAGCAGCCAGCACGAAGGCGGACCATAACTGCTCACTGCACCAGATCATATATTTGTCATGCAGTACCTGAGCAGCGTTCATGCGGAAGGTTTTACCGTAATACTGGATCTCATAGACCGGCTGGGATTTGATTAAATCCCGCATGCCTTCCAGCGTGGTACACCACCAGTAAATACAGCCGTTCACAAACGTCTGCCAGCTTATTTTTATCCATAAAACCAGACCAACGAGTATCCAGAAAAAAATAAACAGGCAGTAAAGCATGATATTGGCGATCTGGCTGAACATGCGGATACGCATGGACGCAATCTGACCGCCCTGGGTCATATCCTTTGCGTTAAAACTCATGATGATATTCCGAAGAAAAAAGTCAGTCGGACTGATTATTAATGATGAAAAGATTAATAACCGTTAAATTCCGGCTTCGCCGGCAACACTTCACGGTCGCACAAAGAATTTGCACAACCGCTCAGTGTTTTCATATTTATTTCGGAAACGCCGGGGAGAAATAAAATTTATTTTATTTCTTTCCGTGGTTGGAAAACGAGCAAAGCGAGGCGTCAGTCAGGAGGCCGGTCAGACCAGCCTCCGGAAGATAATCAGAGAATATTTGCGATTGATTTGGCCAGCTGGTCTTCGAGAACAGGCTTCGCCTCTTCAAATTTCAGGTTAACCTTGTTCGCATTTGAGACCACACGGGTCTGGTATTTATGCTGGTTACCTGTTTCTGTACTGGTCTGAATTTTCGCACCTGATGTGCCCTGACGCAGGGCGGCAACATTATCCGTTGTCACCGTTGCCTTAGTACGCTCTGCAATCTGCACATCCGTGATCATGGTATAGTTCACATCTTCCACCATCGCATCTGCAGCCATACCCACCAGACCGGCAGCAAGGCCCACACCGAGTGTGGCACCGGCAGAATTGGAATTATATCCGGTGATACCGGCACCTAACGCTGCACCAACTGCTGCGCCTTCATAACCACGGTTCAGCCATCCCTGAGACTCCCGCAGATCCATCTTATCGGCCTTCAGCACATTCGCCTGAATCCAGTAGTAGGCTTTATCCGGAGAAGTCACCACCTGATACCCTTTTGCTTTCACAGCATCAGCAATTTTGCCCTGCAGCCCACTCATGTCTTTATCAGACGTGTTTTTGATCTGCAGAAATACCGTGCGTTCGCTGGCGGGTTCAAGCCAGATGGTCTCACTCATCTGAGTCTTCACCTCAAGGTTACGCTTCTTGATTGCTGTGCTCATCGCACCACACCCTGAAAGGGCCAGAGTGGAACTGACCAGTGCAACCATCATTAGTTTTTTTGTTTTCATCATATATTTACTCTCTAATATCTTTTATTTTACTCTTGATAACTTCTTGTTTTTGACGTAACTATTGATTGCATCAATAACACCAACAAATTGATATCTACCGATATCTAATTGAATCAAGAACGCCATAATAACCGTCACTAAAATTGCGCCAAAACCGTATATAATCCCTCCACCTAAAAAAGACCATAAAAATATAACTCCCATATACACAATGAAATACACTTTAAGTTTTGATGATATAACCCTCATTACGGATGATGTCTTTAGGAATTCTTCCGGCAGAGAGAAATATAACATTCTAATCCTTGCCACAATAAACAGAATAATAAGTCCAAGCCATCCTCCGGCTAACACAGCAGTGAGTGTTTCACTTGTCTTTTGTGTTATTAGAAATGACATTAGCAAGGGACAAAAAATCATCCACCCCATGATGATAAGCCCGGGTTTTAATCCCTGCCATAGTGACGGAATTCTAATATCTCCTGAGTCAATATGTTTCTTTAAAACTTCCAACTCACTACTGATAATTTGTTGTGTAATCATGGTCTCTCCATACCCTACCCAACATGTTATGATTATTCTTTATGCTGGTAACTCTTTGCTTTCTCTAAAAGCTCTTTCGGACTATCAGCACCAGGTATTCTTTCCTGAGCCAGCTTTTCTTCATTATATTTATTATTCTGAGTTAATGCTTCTGTTTTATGATGATTTTGTAGTTCAGAATACTGCCCTTTTACAATATTTTCCTCGCCTCGGATGCTGTTCTGAGTATCTCCGATATTACCTCGATATTCTGTGACCATATTATCAACCTGATGTTTTACATCATTACGGATATTACTGTCCTGCGTTCTTTGCTCAATAATGGCCTGATGTCCCTGATGATCAGCAATAATATCCTGGCTGCCACCACCCGAAGGTACGCTCTCCATCCCTTTACCTATATCTCTACGGGATTCACGCCAGGTGTTATCAACACCAGGCTGTACCTGTTCCTGCACAAAAGACCACGCCATAGCCCGACGGCGTTCTGCAATCTCCGGCGAACTGGTATTTGTCAGAATAGCTTCAACATCCTGCGGTGCGTTTTTCATCACATACTGTGCAAACTGTTGCGACAGATCTTCACTCATCTGCCCACTCATACTCTCAGTACGGGATGCCATTTCAGCATATTCATGGCTGCGGGTCATATTCGTCGTGTACTGGTCGTAACTCTGTTTCGCTGAATTCAGGGCTGCAGACAACTGATCCACACGGGAATCAGCATTATTGTCAGTATGGCTGCCGGATTCACTGACTTTGCGGCTGGTAAAGTAATCGCTGGCTTCTTTAAAGTCTTGTGTAGCTCTGGCATCGATATCATGACGAGCATCATGGCTGGCCCGTGAACCACTACTGGCTTCATGTGAGTCAAGATCACTGCCATCAATGCTTGCCTTAGCTCCGGCCTGGAGACCACCCCCTCCACCGTTACCCAATACACTTATGCCTAAATGCCCTTTAGCATAAGCATCACCGTAAAGGCCAAGCGACGCATTTGTACTTCTCGAGGCCAGTTCTCTCGTCGCCTGCTCATTACTGATATTATGCGCCTTCGCATAGCTTTCCACTGCACTGCGCATACGGCTGGCCATCATGGAGTCCTGAGCACTCATCGTGCTGTCAGCACCACCAGTGACAGAGTCACTGCTCCCCCGGTTAGAGCCAAACTGACTGAGTGTGTTCCAGGCACTGGCAATACTGCTGCTGAAACCATGCAGGGCACTTTCGGCTCTGTTCGACGCCTCCCGGGCCATTTCCTGTTGTGCCGCTGCAATCTGACGCGTTGCATTGATACCGACCGGTAACCGGGACATCGCTCCGCTTGCATCCATCACCATATTACCGTCACGGGTCTGTGTGGCGGTTGCGCCACTGCCGGTCTGGTACATCATCTGACCAAACGACGTGGTGCTGTTGGTGCTCCAGCTGAAGCCGTTCACGTTTTCCGTCTGCATGTTGCCGTAGGAGTAATTACCGTCAACCACACTGCCTGCTACACTGGCCGTTGGACTGATAGATGAAGAGGCGAAGTGGCTGTACACGCTGGAAAAACCTGCGCCAAGGCCTTTTACCATCATCCATGACAACGGGGGGATCATGGCTGAAAGATACCCGGCAGTGGAGGCCAGGTCAGAGTATTTCAGCTGTATCTGAGAGAGTTCAGACAACACGACCGGCGCACCATTCTGTTTCGCATAGAATGTCATGGCACTGTTCAGAATGGCATACAACAACGGCCAGGTCTGCAGCCACATCAGGGCAAACACATACCCCTTTAATACAGACAATGTCAGCTTGTTAAAGACAGCCGCCAGTATCAGGAGCGGGAATATACCAATGGCAATCCCCGTCAGGATAGTCTGGACCATCGGCAGGTTTCGCATAGTTACATGACCAATGGAGACATGTGCCAGACGTTGTTTCTCCATCGATGACGTGGTGGCCAGACTTACCAGGCTGGCGGTGTCACCGTTACGGGCTGCATTACTGGTGATACCCTCTTTCAGGGCATTCATGGTGACGTTCTGGCGCATAATCTGGCTGGCAGACTGGCTGGAGCCGTAGAAATAACTGTAACTGTCACTGACCAGTTGTCTGAATAACAGGTCCGGGTCCGGTCTGCCGCCAAATATCTGCTGCACATAATAATGCCAGGTCTTGCCTCCCGTCTTTGTATCGAGATTCAGCCTGTCTTTCAGCGTGACCGACGCATCCTTACAAGTTATGAAATTATTATTGTTGTCATAAACGCCCCGTAGCGGGCTGGGGCGGGAAAAAATCAGCGTGTAGGGGTCAGCGGAGGCCATCAGGTCTTCCAGCGTGTATTTATGATTCAGGTAAATATCACCCAGCACGCAGTTCTGGACGTAGTCCTGGAACAGATTGATGATTTCCGGATTCCGGGACAGGAAATCGGTGCTTTTCATAATCAGATTCGCCCCGAACAGCATCCCCGTTTTGCTGTAGGTGACGCTGTCCGGTTGCGTGAAGATCATCTCGTAACTGGCCACCATTGCATGCCCGATACGGGTCGTCAGTGAAAGTGGCATCGCCAGACCGACCGGCACATTATCCACCCGGTGAACTTTGACCAGGTCACTGTTATCAATAATCTGCACCGATGTGCGGACATTAACCAGCAGGCTGATAAGCACAAACACGGCCACCCAGCCCAGCAAATCCATCACGTTGTGCCGCTGTACCCACATTACGGCCACCGCGAGAACAGACAATGTGAGCGCAATTTTTTCAATGGAATCCCACGTCCAGGTTCCCATAAAGGCGGCAATGGCGTTCAGGTTATTCCGCAACCACTCACCACCGGCAATCACATAAACTTCATTCACAGCGTGCTCCCTCCGAAGTGATAGTTGTTCTGGTAACGACTGAGCATGCGGGCGGAAAGCTGCTGACGCATGTAGCTCATCTGACGATCGACAACCAGCAGCGCATCCTGCTGTACCTGCACCTGTGACTGAAACGCCGCAATCTGCCAGGTGGCATCATTCATGTTGTCGTTAATATGCCCGATAACCGCTTCGTCATAATTTCCCGTGGCCACCATCGCCCGTGCCTGCTGTATCAGCTCCTGAATGTACTGCAGCAGGATGTCGTAACCGATATAGTCCGTCAGCTGGTAAATCATACTGTTGGAAACACCGAGCATCTGCGGGTCAACCAGGTATTTGAAGACGGGGATGGTGGTACTGGAAATAAAGCCTTTTTCCTTGTCATCCAGAGGCGTGTCACTGACAGCCTTGTTCTGAATGCTGGCCAGAAGTTTAGTAATCTGAGACTTCAGTGCATTATCCCGGCTGATGGTCACCGGTGTGTCTGCCACCACTTTCAGGCATTTATCAGAATCGTTGCAGTGAGAAATTTTTGCTGTGCCGCCTTCCATCATGGCCCGGATAATTGAACGGTCAGTGGTTCTGGCTGACAGCGGTGTGATTTCGCCGTTGGGACCAAACACCAGTGAGCCGGTCAGCGTCATCACAAACTCTTTCAGCTCTTTGTTGCCGTCAAACATTCTGTTTTTGGAAAGCGCATTCCACATGATGTTGATGTTTTTGGTCACCCGCTCCTTATCCTTGTCGCTGGCTTTATCCCTGACGCTGTCAGATTTCCCGCCAACGGTACATCCCTGCCGGGAAGCCGCCCAGTCAGCAAAAATATTGCTCTCACCGGCAATGTCCTGACAGACTTTTTGCTGGGACACCTGCGTCCGGGGGAAAAGCCCGCCGATAATCCCCTGTGCAGCCTGGCAGGAACTGAGGTTCATACTGTTAATGTCGCTTGCCATTTTCTGCAGGAAGTCTTTTGCGGTTTTTATTTCCGGCACCGTTGTCTGCAGGGCAAGGTCAAAAAAGTAACCGGCAGCATTGCTCATAATCTGCTTAACAAAACGCTGCAACTGCTCACCATTAATAAAACTGAACGAGCCGAGATAGGCGTCGATGCCGCCACATCCAGCATTGATATCCGGCAGCGTCATGGAAATTAGCTGAACATTTTTGACCTGAGTACGGGCATACAGGGAGCCACCGTAAGCATAGCCGGCGGCCTGCCCCTGCCAGACGCCCGGCTGTGTGGTATTGGAAGCAAATCCCAGCTTATTAAAGAACTGATTCATGTCGCTGTTCACATCCGCTGACGCTGCAGGCGTCACCGTCAGTAAGGCGGCACAAAGAACCAGAAGAGGTTTAATGCGTGGCATCATTCTTGCCCTCCCTTAATGTGTTCTCCCGGTGCATACGACATTTCAGCAGGAATATCTCGATATTTCCGTATATTAATTCGTACATTGGGGACAGAAAAAAATGTAACAAGAAACCCGGCTGCAAGCGCATATAACGTATACGGAATGGCATATATCAGGATATTCCACATATAACTCGAATTATTTAATTCCGGGTCCGCTTTCCACGAATCAATACAGGCATCAAAAATAATATCCATAACTGTCCATAAAACAATTCCGGCAGTCAGGAATACCAGAGACAATCCAGCATACCTGCCAGTAATTCTGGAAATGTATTTATAATCTCGTTCTGTACTTCTGATTTTGAGTTCAGGATTACTTTTATTTTCTCTCATTATAAGTTCCCTCTGATATTTCCGATGATTCATTCAGACCGGTCATGCGGCTGTAATATATTTCAGACACCGAAATCCATCCCACAATTGCCCCCACAAAAAACACAACAGAAACAGAAAAGGTAAGACTCAGCGAAACGACAATTTCTACAGGGCTGGCGGGATAAAAAAGCCCCTGACGGATAAAGGGGATATTCAGGCTGACGATTATTCCCGTCACGATGCCGGATATTCCGGCAATGAGTAACACCACCTGCTTATTTCGCACCTTTTTTTCCTCCGTACATCTGCAAAACGGTATCCACCCGCGCCATAAAACCGGCGGCATCCGTTGCCCCCTGTAAAAGCGGTAATGCCTCAAGCGTGTTGACGTTGACCAGGAAGGTGGTCGGTGTGGCCACCGGGATATTCGGGAAGAAGGTCTGCATCACGTCCGGTGGCACCGGTAATGCTTCAGGAAAGGCCGTATCCCCCTGACCATCCAGGGTGTAGGAAAAAACGGAAAAGCCGTACTGCTGTGCCAGCTGTTTCAGTACCGGGTCAAACTGGTGACAGTAAGGGCAATGCCCCTGCATAAACAGCACCACCTTCCAGTCGGCCAGGTTAACCTGCCTGCCATTACTGAGACGGAACCAGCGGGGAGCCGGCTTTGCTGTCCTGGCTGACGTGCCTGCTGCCGGTTGTGCAGGCTGCGTAGCCATACCCTGCGGATTCCAGAGTCGCTCTATTTCATCCCGGGTGGAGGCCTGCACAGCAGCGGCGCTCAGCAACAGGGTGAACAGCAGTGATTTAGTGAGAGACATGTCCGCCCTCCTGCTGCCCTTCCATCATGGCCTGTTGCCTGGCTTCCAGTGCCTCACGCTCTTCCCGGCTGACACGGGCAATCCATGCATCCAGCACCTGGTATGCGCCGAACAGTACGAGAATGGCCGCAATCAGCTCCGCCAGAAAAAAAGCCATCCAGGGTTTGCTGTAAACAAGACGGGCGACGATATGAAACCAGACACCCAGGGAAAATACCCACATTCCCGTAATATCAAGCCGGGGTAAAGAGAATCTGCGTTTACTTATCATGTTAAACTCCGGTTATTATTTACATGAGAGTATTCATGTCTGTAATATTCGCGTTTGTGTGATATTAATCAGAGGTACAAATGGAAAAGCGATCTTTTAAAGAAAAACTGGAAATAATCAGAAACATAATAAGAGAGTCGTTACTGGGAAATGCGGCAATTATTGCGCTGATATATGCAGCATCACATTCATTACCGGTCAATGCTTTCCCTGACTATCTTGTAATAAGTTTATTAAGTATCGCAGCAGGCATCGTTGTATTATGGTTATTTTCAATTATCTATATTTATTTTTGTGAGCTATTCAGAAGCCACTGGATTGCGGTATGGTTTATCATATGGTCTTCAGTAATCAACCTCATTATTTTGTATGGTTTTTATGACCGTTTTATATGACTTAGCCTGTCATAAGCCCCCTTATAAAAAACCACATCACTCCGGACCATACCGATGACAACATAATACAGATAAATATTCTTCTGAACCTGTCGAAGCTCGTAACGTCCGGTAATGCGGCCGCAACTATTGAAACAACCAGTGCTGCGCCCTGACTCATAATTGCACCACACAGAAACCAGAGACTGGCGGTAAGCACATATAAACACGCGATATTAACAACAAGGAAAACCAGTGAGCTCAGGAGAAACATTTTCCTGTCATTACGCTCAGAAAAGAAATAACCGGCAATAATGACAAATATTAACAGAACAACACCTGTAAACATTTTCAAATAATCTTCACTCATAAATCAAATCCGCGATTAAAAATTGGGTTTAAAATCTTCAGAAACGTTCAGGAACTGTTTTGCCAGGTCGTCCTGCGAAATAAAGCCGTATGATAACGGGCGAACACTGCCCTGTTTCGGGTCAACCAGCATCATGGCCGGGAAATATTTCACGCCGAGGCGCTGCGCCTGCCCCTGGTCAGTCCGGGAATCCGGCAACAGCGGATTAATCACGCCATCCACGGAAACGGGAATAACACTCAGACCATACGTATCCCGGAAGCCATTAATGACCTGCGCCAGTTGCCCGTCGATGGGGTCCTGCCCCCGGTAAAAAAACATGATGCCGTAGTGTTCAGCCAGTTTCGCAATGGCCTGTCGCTGCTGCGCCTGGTCTGCTGCCAGCTGGTTCCGTACCGTGCCGTTGTAATGACTGTACTGCAGGTTATAGTCCAGTTCAGGATGTGCCAGCATGGCCTTTCTGGCGCTCATGGTGAAAAGCCCGGCCTGCTGAGCCCAGTAATTTTGCAGCCGGAAATATTTCACAAAATTATCCACGCCGGGATACAGAATGGCTTCGTACAGCGCCCGCTTTGTTGCCGTCTGCAGTGCGGCCAGTTTCTGCATAATATCCGGTTCCTGACGGGGGGCTGCAGGTACAGGTTTATTTTCTTTTTCCTTCGGATTTATTTTCTCGTTATACCACTGCCAGCCTGCATCTTTTCCTGACGCCGGAAAAATAAAGCAGCAGAGTAACAGTGGCAGTAATGCTTTATTCATCTTCATTCCTTTCATCACTTTTTCTTTCATCAGGTTTCTGCAGGTCAGTCAGGGCAGAAAAACAAAAATACAGAATAAACAGGAGCACACCGGAGTAAAGGATAACGAAAGCAGCGGCAAGCATCCCGTCTGCCGTGGTTTCTTTTACCGTATCCCACGACCAGATAATTACCGGAGAAATGACAATCGCTGTAATCAAAAGCCGGATAAGAAAATCAATAAAACGGTTCGACGTGAATATGACTTTCATCATTTCCCCCGGTTATTTCCCATACCTTACTGTCCTGCCTGTTTCAGCTGGTCAGCAATCTGCTCTTTCACTTTCTGCGTCAGAACGCCACTGTCCGGGATTTTCTGGTTATTCATCAGGTCTTCGTAGAAGTTAGTGAAATCCAGTCTGTTGAACTGAATTTTCTGCAGCTCATCAACCGTAATCCCCCGACAGTCAGGATGCTTCGCACTACCAAAACTGATACGCAACTGACCGTTGCGCCCCTGCTGCTGGACTATCTGCGCCAGCTTCGAATCAAACTGACAGTAGCTGCGTTTTTTCTCCAGACAGACACCCAGCACTTTCTTCGAACAGAACTCCCCGACGCTGACGGTCAGTTTGTTTGATTTTGCTTTAGCCAGGGCCTTTTCATCACTGCTGCATTTGGCCAGCCCGATATCCTGTCCCCAGCCGCTGTCCTTACAGCAGTTGCTGTATCCGGCTGCAGCCTTCTTACAAAATTTCGCCTGACCGGTGAAAGCACGGACATCCACCCCGTTCAGCGCCGCAACATCCTTACCTGCTGCGGCCAGTGCCGCCAGCTGAGAAACGGCTTCGGCAAAATCATTACTCTGCCCGCTCTGAGCCTTATCGCATTCGCCATCGAGACAGAAGACGTCTCCCCCACAGACCATCACTTTCCCGGATGTTTTTGACTCACAGGAGTACGTGGCATATTCATGCAGACAGGCACCTTCTTCGGAGTAAAAGGCACACTGGTGTGACACCAGGGTACAGGCAGGATTGTCGGTGTAGGTCTGACAGGTTCCCTTGTCTGCTGACTGCGTGACATACGTGTCCCGGTATGCCCAGCAGCTCTGGTACATGCTGTATGACTGACCGTCTTTCACCAGCGTCCTGTTCCCGCCAGCCTCCGTACATTCTGTTTTTGTCAGTTTCCCCAGCTCCTTGCTGAACGGGCAGCTTTCAGACCAGACAACATACGGGGTGTACGAGGCTTTTTTTACCCTGACAACCAGACGCAGCTTCATTGCCGTATGACGTTTGAATTTTGTATTCCCGACCCGGACGGGGTGAGATGACGTAAAAGCCACACCGGCAGTCAGTGTTTTCTGTACTGGTGTAAATGAGGCATCTGCTGAGTATTTGGCATTCCAGCTCAGTGGGGTTCCCAGTACTGTAATTGTCATAGGTACACTCTTCTGCAAGTAAGTACGACTCCAGCTGTAATGCGCATCGACAATTTCACCGGTAACGGGAGAGGTCATGGAGACAACATACTGACCATTCACTTCACGTGCAGGTAGCTGACTCATTTCATACTCCAGCGTCCGGGTTTCCCATGTGGTACTCCCCTGCAGCTCCATACGGGCAGTTCGTGTGCAGTACTGCTCCACCTGTAAATCCCGCTCACAGGTGTAATTCGTGTATTCACTCCTGCTAATCTCCTGCGCACTGCACTGCTGCCCGGTGTTTCCCACAATGCTGTCAGCCCGGTTCACCACATCCCTGCCGGTCTGGATAAACGGTGCATCCGGTGAAAGAATGTCTTTCGGCTTGTTCATGAATGACTCTGTAATGGTTTTTCCGGTTTCACCGGTCGCCCATTCCGTGGTGCCGTCATTTTTCAGGCCGCCATCCCCGCCGGCAGTCACGCCACCGTAATATTTTGTCTCGTCCGGATTCGCGTTATAGCCGGGGATACTCTCCTGTGGCTTAAAGCCCTGAATACTGCTGCTTCCCTGCCCTTTGATCTGGTGAGCAAAATCAGAACCGGCCCGGTAATCACTGTTGCTGTCAGCCTGTGCCATGCCGGCAACCAGAGCCAGTATCAGAGGTAAAATACGTTTCATTTCCCGGAATCTCCTTTCCCTGCCAGTAAATCATGAGCCACCTGCCGGCAGTCACCCGTGGCGGCCACTTTCTCCAGCGCCTGGCCGACCCGCAGGTTTCCCCGGATGATGTCGTATCCCTGACTGCAGAACACCACCAGTGCCGGTACAGTGCGAATGCCGTACTGTGAAAACAGCGTCGGGTCGATCTGAACACCATCAGTCGCGCCGTCTTTCACCAGGGACAACACAGCTTCAGCGGTGGTCTTCAGGTCATTGTTCACCATGCCCCGCAGTGTGGCCGGAATACCGAAGTGCCGGGTTTCGCCCAGCATTCGTTTCAGCCCCTCTTCGGGAATGGAAAACGACACAAAATACAGAGCACCCTGCCGGGGTTTCCCGTCCTGCGAAGCCTGCTGTTTACGAACCAGCTCATCCAGGAAATGGTTATCTGAACGCTGAAGGGGGTTTTCCAGCACCTGTTTCTCCGCCCAGGCTTTCAGCTGATGGTCAGGTTTTTCACGCAGTTGTCTGCTTAAATTTTCCTGCTGCTTCAGGAACTGGCGGTTTTCAGGAGTGTTCACGTTTTCTGACGCCATAACCGCCCCGTTCAGCATCATCAGCAGTGCTGCCAGAGATTTCATACTCAGCTTCATCATTCACCTCACAGGAAGACACAGTTACGTTTACGCCACATCAGGTAGCCGAAGTTTTTCTTTGTGTTGGGCGGATTTTTCCCGGTTTCCCAGCGGGTCACGCTGCGCCCGAACGGGTGGCACTGCCCGCTGTCCGGATACATATTCACCATCTGGTAACGCCAGCGTTCTTTGGGCAGGATTGGGGACGGATATTCATTACAGACGGCGTTATTTTTCCCGATGGTTTCCATAATCATGCCCTGACGGTGCAGCTTGAACGCCATGCGTTCACTGACCAGCAGGGAGGACTGCAACGGACTGGACTCATTACTCACCCAGCCATTGAACGGGTACATACTTCCCTGCGAACCGGCACACCAGAACAGAACATCGAGAGGCATATTAAAGGCGCTGGCAATCGCATCTGCTGCGCAGGCTCCCTGTGCTATCGGATTGGCAAAGATGACAGCTTCCGGATTGAGAATGGTGGTCAGGCTGCTGTCCGTCCAGGTGGGGTCGATTTCAGAAAGATAAGCGATATCCATGTCACCACCTTCCAGACAGCCCAGCGATGTGATGATGTTCAGCCAGTACGTCAGCGGGTATTTGTACCAGTGAACGTGATAGAACGCCCCATTTACCTGCTTCTCATCCTTTTTCGCCGTTCCCTGTGCCGTTTTACCAAAAGCCGGCAGGCTGAAGCCCAGGTTCACCATGCATCCCGGTGACCGGGTGACGTCCGTCAACGCCATCGGCTCCCAGTAACCAATGGCCAGCCCGATACGCCTGAACAGCGGCGGCGGTGCCGGACAAATCTGAATGGGCATCGACGGGTTCGCCGTGTCGGGGACCTTACCCTGACTGACTTTGATACTGCCCAGCGAGAGCGGGAAAATACAGCTCCAGCAGATATCTGTGATCGGGTTTACAAAACGCCCCTCACAGGCAGAATCCGCAGACGCCGCAGGGACATGACCGGCGAAAAGGAATAACATCAGCAGCCACAGCCTTCGCTTCATTTTCTGCCCTCCTCTGCCGGAATAAATTCCACCTTCAGGAAGCGATCGCCGGGAACGGCGCTCACCCGTGCCGGGACCTGATCAATGCTGAGGCGCTGGCAGAGCACACCGTTCTGGTCAAAGTAAACACGGCTGTCCAGAGACTTCTGCATCTCCGGGATACTGCCCTGCACGAGGATAATTTTGCTCTCCAGTGTGGGCGGCGTCTGGCGTTTCATCCAGGCCACCTGCGCCGGATCATCGCCATTGATGAAATACAGCGTCTGGTTAAAAGGAACATACTGCAGCGGATTCATCACTTCACCCTGACGGGCAAACACCCGCCCTTCGTTATCCCGGATATCCGCAGCCAGTCTGACGGACGGGTCAAACAACCGGCTGCCGTATTTCTCCGTGCGTCCGATACCGGGCACGGCAGGGGGCCGCAGACTGTTGCGGATCACCCGCTCCTTAAAGGCATCCATTTTCCGGCCCATCTCACCGGACTGCTCCAGTGCCGTCAGGCGCTGCATGATCACCGTCAGCATGTCCGGCTCCTTTACCGGCCACAGATCGCCCCAGGTACCAAGATCGGCGGCGGCCACACTCTGCCCCCATATCAGCAGGGCAATCAGCCCCCGGCATCTCATGGTTCCGCCCTCATTCGCCGGGCAATATCCTGCTGGATTTCCCGGGTGATATCCGGTGCCCCCTGTACCACAGCAGGCGACACCAGAATGACCGCGTGGTGTTTCTGCTGCCACGCCTGCAGGCTGGCTTCCAGTGCCGTGTTAAAACGCGCTGAAAGGGCTTTTGACTGCGCTTCTGACAGTTGTTTCTGACTGGCGCTGTCAAAAAACGCATCCACGGTCTGTTTCATGTTGAAGGCGACAGTCACCGGTGCGTTCAGTCTGACAATGCCGTAACTGACGGCTGCGTTCAGTAACACCATTGCCAGGCATCCCGGCACCGTCCACCACCAGTGGCTGCGTCGTTCTGCCGTGACGTCGGCGGGTTTCTGCATTGAACTCATGCCACACTCCTGTATTTCTCATGTTCTTCCAGCCAGGCTTCCAGCGAAGCCATTTCCGGCCCTGACTTCTTCCACGCCAGCTGCCACACTGCCTCATGAATACTCAGCCCCTCTTTACGCTTCTGCTGCACAAACTCAAAATCCGGGCCGTCAGAGCTGTACATGGCGCGGCTTAACGGGTCCACAAACAGACGGTGCCAGGAGGAATGGTTTTCCACCTGCAGCAGGAAGGAACTGAACCACTGGTCTTTGGCCGCACCAAACTTACCAATCATGTCGCGCTGCAGTGGCAGGAACTGGTCCGGATACAGTTGGTTGTATTTCGCGAACTCCTTCGCACTCTGTTTGAGGATAATTTTGTAGGAGGAGTTACCCCATGCCGCGCGGGCAGCACTGGAGGCCTTATCAGAGTCAAAGTCGACGATGTTCTGTGTGATGGTGATATAGGCACCGGTATGACGGCGGGCCGTACGGTAGCCTTTCTCAATAAATTCACCGACCTTGTGATTTTTGAAGTCCAGCAGACGCCAGCCTTCATCAATAACGTTCAGTTTCTTGAGGTTACGCGGCGTGCGGTACATCCTGTTCTCGATGTAGATAATCAGGGAGAACATCACCGCAACCAGCAGTGACGGACGGTCTTCCAGTCCGCCCAGCTCCAGCACCACCATTTTTGCGTCATCCCGCAGGGACGGCTCATCAGAGTTAAAATACTGGCCGTAAGTGCCGTTGGCAGTGTACTGGTCAAGCAGCACAATCATTTCGTCCAGACGGCTGCGGATAGTCGGTGACTCGGCATACTGCTCGCTGTCACTGGCGTTTTTCAGGAAATCCACCACGTCATCAATACGTGCTCTGTTCTCTTTGGCCAGCCAGGAGGCTCTGACCGCCTGCAACAGCAGACCTTCATGCACTTCATCCAGGTTACCGTTGGGGCTGGCCATCACTGACAACTGGTCACGGACACGCTCCGCTGACTGGTCAATATCGGTGATGTTCGCAAACGGGTTAAAACGCAGGGTTTCACCGTCCAGATACACCCCGCCCATGTTCTCACACAGGGACTTGTATCCATCCCCCATGTCGAACACCACGGCAAAGCCTCCGGAGTCCAGCACGCTGCGGATAAGTGGCTGTATCAGCCCGGTTTTACCGGCCCCGGAGGTGCCACAGACCGCCATGTTGTAGTTGGTGTTATTCATCCCCCGGAAGAAAATATCGATAAACGCCAGCTGGTTACGGTAGGTGGGTGCCAGCAGACCTGCCGGTGTCAGGGGGTTATCCGCCACTAACGGCATCAGGTTGGCAACATTAAAGCTCTCTGCGCGCTGAACCACTCCGGCCTCTTTCAGCTGTTTAAACAGCCCTTTCCCGGCCATAAAGGGCAGGCAGGTCAGGAAATTGCGCATGTGGTTAAAGCGCGGTGAAATCAGCTCAAAACCGTTTTTACGAAAGCTGTTCAGGATGTCCTGCTCCACTTCCAGCGCCGTTTCATTATTGTCCTTGCAGAATGCTGTGATGTTGAGGAAGTAGGACACCACGGAGGACTGACCGGAGCCCAGCCGCTGACGCAATTCCCCCCACTCCTTCGCCTCTTTCTCCACGGACGGAAACCATTTGGCATAGGAGGTCTTCGACTTTTTCTCCAGGTCCATGTACTTCAGGTTGGCTTCGCTGTGGGTTTTCACCTGGTCTTCCACCACCAGAGTCAGCGTCAGGATGAACGGACAGGAGATGGACAGTTCCGGGTTCAGCAGGTTGCTGTAGTTGTCGGCCACGTTCCACAGGAAGGCGATTTCCGGGTTACGGGCCAGATGGAAATTCAGGATGCGGGCCGTGCTGTTCCTGCCGTTCTCACGCAGGCCCAGCGTCAGGTAATCAGCCCGGACTTTCAGATCAAAACTGTCCTCCACACACTGATAATTCAGATCAGAATACGGGTCCAGCTGACGTCTTTTCGGGTACAGGGAGTCCGGGTTATGGTTAATCATCTCCCCGACAATATCGATAAAGGCCTGTGCATCCACCGTCTGTGTGGTGATACTGGCCCCCTGTAACGACGCCCGGATGATTTTCACCAGGTTTTCCATTTCCAGAATGTCGGCCCGGCTTTTTTTCTTCGAAGGAGAACAGTACGAGATAAACACCCGGTAATGGCGCAGGGTCAGGGGCAGATTCATCCCCTCCGGCAGCGGAAACTGTGTCGCTGCCGCTTTCATATAATAGGCCCGGGTAATGGCGTTAAACCGTTCAGCCTGTTCACCTGACCAGGAGAACTCACGCAGCCCGTATTCAATCCTGTCACCAACCAGCTGACTGGACATCAGATGGATACACAACGGAATACCGCGCGGCAGTTTGGTGCGCAGCATGTGATCGAGGGCCTCCACAATGGACTCATTCGCCCCATTGATGGGGATGGCTTCCAGCATAAAGCCCATCGTGGTGTCATTCATGAACAGACCGGATTCCTGGTTGTAATCACGGTACGGCAGCAGACGGCTGAACTGCGGGAAGCTCATTTCGCCCAGAACTTCATTGGCCTTTGCGGATTCGTCAGGCAGTTTCAGTGCTGTGACGAGGGAGTTAACCGCCTGAGTGACGGCCTCAAGTGGGTTATTCACATGAATTCCTTAGTTGAAAAATAAAGCGAGAAATGCGGTAGCCATGAAGGGAATACCTGTAATTAACGCGCCATTTCCCGGCGCATATACAAAGATTTCTGTTTTCTGAATATCCACTCATGTTCATCCGGAATTAAATCACTATGTTCTGCGACTGACTTATGCATAATGTTTTCTCTGTCTTTCCTGATACGCCTGACATTCAACGCACAACGTCACACCGGGAAATATTTTCCGCCGGGCTTCCGGAATAGGATTTCCGCATGCTTCACAGAGATAAACAGGAATACCATGAGCATTTATTTTCTGGCGTATCCGGTTTATTCCTGTCATGGTCAGTTGTTCTGTCACTGAATATGCTTCATCGGCTTCATCACTCACGGAATATTCCTCCCGACATGTTCTGACACGCTACCGCCCATCCCTTTTCACGCACAGGGCACTCGTTTTACAGGCAGATTTTGAATACAGAAAGCCCGCCGGCATTGCCGGCTGATATACAACTTCAGGGCCAGTTAATTAATACGTGGTTTTCCCCACGCAGACGGTTTAATAACAAAAAACACGCTGGATGGCTGATGATAAACATCCTGGTTATCAATATAAGGCGCTATCCATAATGCTGCCGTCTGCTCACCCGTTCTTAGCGGACGAGGAGGTGTTACCGGCGTAACTGAACTGACCGGAACAACCGTTTTCACTTCCCGGGCAGCGGTAAACAGCGGGCGAGGTGCCAGCAGTTTCTGCTCCGGATGTGCTGTCACCGCAGGTCTGCTGCCGGACGGAGTGGTCGCGGTGACGGTCTGCACCGGCATTGTCCGGAAGTTCCCTTCAGCCAGGCGCGGCAGTGATGCCGCAACCGGCTTTGCTTCTGAGGACCGCTCCAGTTTTTTGGCCTTCTCATTGGCCTGCTCCATCGTCATACAGGTATCGGATGTGGTGGCGTTACACTCAAATTCCGTACTGGTTCCGGCACAGCCGGAAAGTAATAAGGTCCCCAGCAGAGGAATAAAGAAAGAAATCTGTTTCATTGTCCCTCACCTTTCTCATCGCAGTTCACAAAATCCTTCTTCAAATCCCTGACCGTACAGGTTTTTACAATGTCAGGATTTTCAAAAACCGTACTCCGTGATGATTTATAAACATATGCCACAATGCGTTTCCCACCCGCATCAGGTTCTGGTGCACTGACTTCACATAACGGAGGTGTTATTCCGGACTCATACAGCACCGGATAATTTATTTTTTTGACGCTGCCATCAGAAACCAGCTTATTCATCGAAGGGTTCCTTATATTTCTGAATTCTTCATCACACCGACAGCAGTCATATTAAAATTGTCCGGCAATGACTCAGAACCGAATTTCTCCGGTGCAGGAAGTACGATTCTTGTGGCGCAGTTACTGAGAACAGCATGCATAAAATCATCTGACACGGTTTTACCCGGCACAGAGAGGGCTGTAATAACATTAATATTACGCATGTTCATTTTTATCTCCGTTGTTTCTGTTTGTTCTGTCATCAGGAAGATAAACAGGGCATTTCCTGATTTTTCCCGGCAGGGAAGCGTCTTCCGTATAAACTTCCTTCAGATGTTCATCTGCGGTTACCACCCGGATACATTTCATTTTTCCGGGTCGCACCGGATATTTCCCGGTGATCGCTGCCAGCGAGACATACATCAGTGCCAGTGTTGCCCATAATGCGGTGACCAGTTGCATCAGTGACCGGTCAGTCTCCCTGACATAATCTGCAGCATCAGCCGCGCGGTAATGGCAGATACCCTGTATTTCTGATCTGCCTGAAGAATCAGAGGAAGAAAACCAGCATTCACTGACCGGGAACTGTCCGGCAGGTGCTGTTTGTCTTACGAAGTTAATCTCCTTAACCAGTAATTTCCCCGGCGTGGTGTTGTCCTTCCATAAAACAAACAGAGCCATCAGGGCCATTGTGGCCAGTGGCAGAATGACGGTGTACTTCAGACACCAGAACAGTCCTCGCAGAACCCGGGCGACAACATACCGGGCGGCATGGCACGCCTGACGGGACGACATATTATTTGCCATCGTTGCCCCCTCCCTGGCTGCCGGACATAAACTGCTGCGGATTCAGGTTGCCCAGCTGCTTCAGCATCTGGTCAGTATTAAAGCCGTTAAGATGACTTTCAGCCGATGGCGGAACAGGAACCGGACTTTCCGGATTGTCTTCTTCCGCTCTGCTCTGCGTGCGTTCCAGCGCCATCTCTTCCACGGTTTTCAGCTGGAAGCCGTCCTGGAACACCACGGTCACTTCGTTGCCCGCACCAATCGGTATCACCGGGTGATACTGTTCGGCACGTTTGATGTAGTAGTCACTGAGCGTCTGTGCGGCTTTCGATGCGCCGCCACCGATACCCATTTTCAGGACATCACCAGCCCCGTAAGCGGCTGTGGCACCCAGCCCGACAGCCGGCTGGGAGGCGCGCTCCATTCCCTGACCGATACCGTCAACAAATCCCGCGCCCCATGCCCAGCCGAGGATTTTGCCGTTACGCATCACCACTTCGCCCTTGATACCGTTTTTACCCCGGAAGCTGACATGCCCCTTAATCGGCATATCAATAGTTTTGCCGTCCTTCAGGCAACTGATATTGCGGGTGCGTACAATGGCACGCTCACTGGACACATCCCCCCAGGCTTCCAGACCCACAAAACATCCCGTTGCGTCATACGTCTTGCTGTTCGGCATTTCCACCAGGCCGGTGATACGCAGCTGCATCGGCACCGTGGATTCATTACCGGTGACAGAGGCATTGGCATCCGCCCCTTCAATCAGCATGGCTTTCGCAAAACTTCCTGACGGAATGTACGGCAGTGATGGTCCCTGTTTTCCCTCATTACGGGTAAACACCTTACGCTGTATCCGGTTAGGCACCGGCACAGACTGGTACGTCACCTGTGGTGGTGGCGTGACACCATTCCCGGGATAAAACGCCGTCGGCGGTGGAACAGCAACGCTGCCCTGCGGCGGGAAGGATACGGGGGTGTTTCCTGGCTGTGGTTCGCCTTCCGGGCCGGGCGGTGAGGCAGGCATCTGCGGTACAGGCTCACCGGTCGCCGTGACGGGATTAGCACCCAGGGCTTTTACCTGCTCTGCCAGGGCGGCATTGTCCTGTCCCAACTTTTCAATACGACGCTGGTCATCACCGCGCTGTTTGTTCAGAACATCCAGCTCACGACGGATTTCCTCATACTGCTTCTGCATCTGCGCTGCCGTCACCTGCATCTCGGTGGTGGCATGCTGACGCACCTTGTCATCAAAGGTCGTATCCACCACACCGGTCATATCCGGCACAGGCTCCTGTTCAGCCACGGTTTCACCGTTACCGGACATGTCCACATCAGACAGATACAGTGCCCCACCAATCGCGGAGGCTGTACCGACAACCACAATCCCCAGCCACAGGTACTGCTTGCGTTTCACAATGGTATTGATACTGGCCATCAGTTGCCCTCCCCGTCACGGATGACATACACATCCATGCGCGCACCTGCCAGTAACTGGCTGGCAGGCTGGCTGAACATCACGGCACGGGTTCCCGGCTGCCAGAAGTCACTTTCCCGGATATTCAGAGCAGACAGCGTTTTATTTTCCACGGCAAAGCGGACCATCTTCAGGTGATTCCCCGTCCATACGGCATCTGCCACTGAAGACAGCCCCGCCGGGGCCTGCAGGGTTTCCTTTGTCACTGGGACCTGATACCAGCCTGCGGGTAATTTTCCGCCACGGACGGCCTGGCTGATGGTTACAAGCAGGGATTCGTAAGGCGTGGACGTTTCCCACGCACCGGCTTCTTCTCCGGTTCCGCGCAGGTCACTGACCAGCTGAATGGTACGCCCCGCGCCTTCACGGGGAACGGCCTGAATGGAAAGATTCAGACCACGTTCTGTTTCCAGAATGAACGTAAAGGGCTTTTTGTTGACGGTGGCAACCACCACACCGCCGGAGGCGGTCTGCTCATTATTGGTCAGGGCACCATCCAGACTGTTCACGGCGATAATCCGGTCACCGGGAACGGTAAACAGATTCGGGCTGGTATTGCTGATGGCAATACTGGCCTGACCACCGTTCACCATTGGCACCACGGTGGGGGCCAGCGTACCGTTTGCGGCCATCACGCTGCAGGAAAAAAACAGGCTGCCGAATATTATTGCCGTATTATTTTTTCTCATCGTCTGTTTCCCCGAAATTATCCAGCCAGGTCACCCCGTTTTCCCGCTTCAGAATAAGGATGTAATGTTTGATATCAGTGAAAGGTTTTGAATCACCAATCCAGGTTTTAAGCACACCTCGAATTTCCACACGGCCATACTGAGGCCAGACACGAACACTGGTCTGGAAAAAGGCTGAGTTCACGTTATCGTTTTTAATACGCTTCGCTTCTTCAGCCAGAATAACTTTCATCTGGTTCTGTGCGCCCGGGCGGATATATTGCAGAAGCGCCTGATGTGAGGCATCGACGGTTTCTGATGAAACATTCAGACGGAGGGCAATAAATGACAGCGCCATCTGCTGTAAATAAGAGGCGTCGGCACTGTTCTGTGACACGGCAAAGGGGGCATTAAATGCCATTGGCGTCACGGCAGTGCGTTGCTCATTCTGAAGACGGTAGTTATTCACCCCCTGAATGACGTTAACAGAGAGGCTGAGAACAATAAGCACTGACATAAATATAAAGGCGATGGCCATTACACGACTGGTACTTAAACGGGCACCGTGTTCCATATAACAATCCTGGTATCAGTTCTATTTAATCCACTGCCGGAAACACGAATCGGGAACATTATGAAAAATACCGCGCAGCAGGGCTGTTGGCATATACCAGTAAATCAGGTCACGTAACCAGGAACTGCCCCGCCCTTTTTTCAGTTTTTTAATCCCGAAATAAACCAGAACCGCTGCACCAATACCGAACAGATATTTCGATGTTGTGATACCCCAGCCAATACAGATTGCTGCGGGGATCAGTTCATCCAGTGGCAGGCCAAACCAGCGGCTCTGGTTGGTCAGTGTTTCCGGGAAACGATATTTCTTAAGTTTATTCTCGTCTCCCGACATCGTTTTATTTCCTGTCAGAGGCCAACGACGGCCATACCCACAGCAATAAATACAGAGATGATGGCAAAACCGGCCAGGAACTTGACGTTTTTGGTCATCATGTACATGACAGCACCGACCAGAACTTCAGCCAGAACAACCCATTTAACAACACTGGAGTCCTTACCGAAGGTCGCCTTAACCGTGGTGTTACCGCTTGCCATCAGGTCCTGACCACTGCTGCCGGCGGCCATCGCCAGCTGCGGGAAGAACATCATCAGAACAGCAGCCGGGATCACTGCGCGAGCCAGGCGAAGCATATTCAGACGAGTGAATTTGGAAAAAAACGACTTCTTTTTGACGGGCGCAGAAGCACCCTGAACACTTAAAACAGCATTCATAAGTTACCTCAATTTCGGATAAATGAATAAAACTAGAGTGTATTAAATGTTATATCTTCCTCTTTATCTGCCTCCCTGAATATCTCCGAGTTATAAAAATCAGGAAACTTGATCAAATGATCAATAACTCTGTCTGCAGCCTCATCTGTTTTACACCATCCACTACGATTTTTGGCTGCAATAAGTAGCTGGTTAGTTTCATCATCCAGACGCATTGTCAGATACTTAACCAGCGACTTACCATAGATATTCCCTGCCCTGTTAAACTTTGGATAGCGGTGAAGATGATCTTTAAGTCTTATTACTGCCTCAAACGATCGACTTCTTCCGCTTCTGTTACTTGCCTCAATTAATAGACTTTCCACATCTACAGGTAATTTTAGTTTTACCATCTTACCTGTTGCAGAACGTGTACCAAATCTTTTCAATAACACCTCCCGCTGTTTATCTTCTGGTTACCACTTATGTTTGCAGAATAATCAGAAAAGGTAAATAGACGGAAAGTCTATATTTTATTAACACCTTATTAACGCGTATTTATGATACACATAGCCTTCTCGTATAAATAATAAATAAACTTTTTATTGTAGAGTAAGATAATTAACTCATCTTTATTAGAAACAGAGAAGTAGTCGCATATCAGAGATGCGTGTTTCTTTGATGTGGAGATGGATATATTTAATATTCTTGCTATAGCATTATGACTGATTCCGGTGCTATATAAGTAAAAGACATCATTTACATATGATGATACAGAAGAATCATCACTCATTCTTCTGATTATATTTCTGATATCATCACTGACAATCGTTTTTTGATTATAACTGTCTTTATGACGAACATGAGCAGCATCATAAAATTGCCACAGAATAATATTTCTGTGTCCATTAAGAAATGACTGGACAGATATTGTCCAGAATCTATTCTGAATAAAAACATCCTCTACAAGATTAAGATGCGTATGCTCATTCCTATATGCTTCCATCTCTGTGACAGAGATCAATTCACAAAAATCTCTCTGCGACAGAAGCCATTTTTCAGCACTTTGATCTTGTGTAAGAAATGACTCATGAAACAGCGTATTGCAAAAAATAAATTTTCCAGTTTCGTCCCTGATACAGGCTGGATTTGGATAATCCTGAATAACTGCCGTCAGATTTTCCAGCAGATCTATTTGACGAGCATGTTTTTGTTGAATACGATCCATCGGATACATAGGAACCTCCTCACAAAGGATTCTATGGACAGTCGATGCAGGGAGTTCACGTCTCCCTGCATCGGCGATTTTCAATTTCAAATTTTAACGTGGCATTAACCACGTAATTAATATACTAATTATCTTTCGTACTGTCACCTTTTTAAATCATAAAAACTCTGATATTTGAACGAAGTCAAATTTCTTTTATTCATCATCATTTTTTGGAAAAAATCGTTCCATCTCAGATGATACCTTCTCCCTGATATCTTCAACCATATTGGCATATTCAAACTTTGGATTTCCGGAGACATGAGGACTGAGAGACTCAATACCCAAAATTTTCGCTACTGATGATTGTGTTTTTACAACGCATTCAAGAAGCAATTTATTAAACTCAGTCTGATTAAATGCAGACTCTTTACGCTCCATCTGAGCCTCATGTACACGAAGCCCCAGTTCAAGAAGCATTGAAGCTGTTGCTGAAAAACTGACATCTTTTTCCCTTGCCCCTTCCTGTCGACGCTTCTCAATAATCGCATTTATTTTTTCATAGGCATCATTGCTGATATACAGGTTCACCTTAGCCATTAGAGATTACCTTTTTTGAACATAAAATAAAGTTAATTTCGAAACACTAAAATTCATAATGCAAACAGGGACGCACCGCTAGCAGCGCCCCTAGCGGTATCCTATAAAAAAACACACCGCGCCGCTAGCAGCACCCCTAATATAAAATAATGTTTTTTATAAAAATAGTCAGTACCACCCCTACAAAACGGTGTCGGCGCGTTGTTGTAGCCGCGCCGACACCGCTTTTTTAAATATCATAAAGAGAGTAAGAGAAACTAATTTTTCATAACACTCTATTTATAAAGAAAAATCAGCAAAAACTTGTTTTTGCGTGGGGTGTGGTGCTTTTGGTGGTGAGAACCACCAACCTGTTGAGCCTTTTTGTGGAGTGGGTTAAATTATTTACGGGTAAATTCACCAGAGGTGGAAAAATGAAAAAATGGATGTTAGCCATCTGCCTGATGTTTATAAATGAGATCTGCCATGCCACTGATTGCTTTGATCTTGCAGGCCGGGATTACAAAATAGATCCTGATTTACTGAGAGCAATATCATGGAAAGAATCCCGTTACCGGGTTAATGCCATCGGTATTAATCCGGTAACGGGATATGGCAGCGGACTGATGCAGGTAGATTCCCAGCATTTTAACGAACTGGCCCGCTATGGAATTAAGCCGGAACATCTGACAACAGATCCCTGCATGAACATTTATACCGGTGCTTATTATCTGGCAATAGCCTTTAAAAAATGGGGCGTCTCCTGGGAGGCCGTTGGTGCATACAATGCTGGATTCAGGAAGACCGAACGCCAGAACCAGAGACGTCTTGCCTACGCATCAGATGTTTACCGGATTTATACCGGGATAAAAAGCAGTAAAGGTATCCGGATTCCGGCCACGAAGAAATCGCTTCCGGAAATTAACAGCGTGCAGAACAATTAATCTTACAGGCATTGTCAGATACCGGTTATGCCGCAAAAGCGGCATGGAAGGCCACACACAAAAATATCATATGAGTGACAATACTGACTGGCCGAAGCCCCGCGAAGCAGTAACCCATCTTATATATACCCGGTAACTGCGCAGCCTCCTGCCAGACCATTTTTCGCGGGCACAATATTTGCAGACAACCGAAAAGCCAGTTGATGAAATTGAGGTATATCAGACGACACAGCGATGCCGAAGAATGATAATATAAGTAAAGCCCCGAAATTTTTTCGGGGCTTTACTTATATTATCATGACTTCCACTTTCTGAACTGTTCGGCAATCACCCACAACGCCTTGTTGATTCTTATATCACCATCAATACCTGTAATGGCTCTTGTCCTGGTATTTTTCCCGGAGGCACTTCGCCCCGATAATCCACCTTTTATCATATTCTCCTGAACCCGCTGCCAGGTTGTCCAGAGATCGTTCTGTTTATCCTCCCAACGACGGGGAGTAATTATTTGTTCAGGCGTCACTGGCGTTTTATTTTCATCTTCATACCTGACCATCAGTGCAGCTCTGCCAAATAAATGTTGCTCGTCACTGTTAAGATGAATTTCTTTCATCGCCTCCATATTATCAGTGACTTTATCAAAGACACCGAGCACTTCATACGCGCCCTCTATAACCTGCCCGACAATATCACCTTTATGTGGAACGCGGATTTCGCCAAAATTATTTCCGCACACCAGGCCATTTGTGCAGACAAAACGAAAAATTCCGGGGATCATCTGATAACTGGATGAACCATCATGTGAATTAAGCAGGATAATTTCAGGAACTTCCTGCCCGTTAATATGCCCTTCCCTGCGAAGACGTAACATATGTTTACTGTATTCGCGACGTCCCAAATCACGAACCCGACTCTGACAGGCAAAGAATGGCTGGAAACCTTCATCACGTAACTTATTGATGATATTGATTGTTGGAATATACGTATAACGTTCACTCCGGGACTCATGTTTATCACCGGAAAATACCGAAGGCACGAACTGCATTAATTCATCATCCGTTAAAGGACGTTCACGGCGGATGGAATTATACCGACCAAAACGGGAAGCTAATCGCATAACAGCTACTCCTTTATGAAAGAATAAATTTAATAAAAAATTTTTCCGCTTAATATCATCCCCCCTGGTCACCATTAACAAGATTGCAACAATCAGGAGGGATATTCATCACATCCGGTCAGCAGATCGCCCGGATATCGAGGCCGGCACGCTTAATCTGACGCAGGAACTGTTTGAAGTGATCGGCTTCCGCAATGTTGATATGGCGGAACTGCGTATCCACACCCCGCCTGAGCGCGTAGCTATAGCTGAAGGCCATCTTTTCCGGGTGGCTTTTGCGATATTTTTTCAGCTCAGTCAGGCTGCTGAATTCCAGGACGTCCCACTCTTCCCCGGTGTTTTTTTTCTTCCCGGCAACAAGAAGCGTGTACGACGCGGTGTTAACGTGGATATTTCGGGTACTCATCCTGCTTTCTCCTCTCTCTGGTTTTCAGCCCCCATCATCTTTTGAGTTTCGGGAGCCGCGGTTTTGACGTTTTGC
>ERZ809296.554-NODE-554-length-58904-cov-15.221890_pt1 | contig 58904 bp, 50 predicted proteins | sample MGYA00520511_ERZ809296 | MGnify/ENA primary metagenome ERZ809296 (study PRJEB31576, sample SAMEA3212662) | Homo sapiens | biome: human-gut; feature: human gut; material: fecal | place: Sweden | collected 2012 ...
CATGAATTCTTAAAGTATTAAATGTTTTTTGTCAATAATTCTTTTGACTTTTTTATAATTTTATATTATTATACAAATATAATCTATTTTTTAAGAAAGGAGAGTTATGATAATTGTTCTTCAAAAGCCAGCTAAAAAAACATTTAATACTTTAAGAATTCATGTAGTACAATAGATATATGGAGGTAAAAAAATGTTTGAACTATCTTTTTACACAATTTTAATGGCTTTTCTGACATCCACGGTATTATTTTCTCTTTCCTGCATTTTCTTTAGCAGTTCAAAACGAATCCTGAATGTCGGATACAAAACGATCTCATTCATTTCATTTCTTTCTATTTTACGTCTGGTTGTGCCGATTGACTTTGACTTTACAGCAATCCTTCCAATGAACGAACTAGCCAAGCAAATTTCCTTTTTTATTTGTCAGCACCGCATTACTTTCTTTTCAATTCGGCTATCCATATGGGATATTCTGCTTGTTATTTGGTTGATTGGAATACTTTTTCAACTCATCCTTTATTGGCGTCAGTATAAGCAAATTAATCGCATTGTTGTACAAACCGGAAAAAACGTGTCGTATCATCCAAACTATATGAAAGCATTTCAGTCCATACAAATTTCCTATGGAATCAGCCAGCAGTTTCCTGTCTATGAGATTCCGATGCTTTCAAGTCCAATGCTTTTTTCCATACGTAATCCTCGCATTTTATTACCTGCTGAAAATAACTATTCCGATGACGATTTGCACTTTATTTTCCGCCACGAAATGACCCATTTTCTGCATCATGATCTGCTGTATAAGTTTTTCTTTCAACTATTATTTATTGTGTATTGGTGGAATCCGTTGAAATATATTTTAAAAAGACAAGTCAACAATCTTCTCGAAATCAATGTGGATTCTTCTCTCACGCAAAACTTTGAGGATGCCATTCCCTATATGGAATGTTTGATAAAAATAAAAAAGCAATGTGCAGTATCAAATAAAAACTACTTTGATTCCTGCACACTCTCGATTAGCAATATAAAAGAAAGAAGTCTTGAAAAACGCTTTCAGCTGTTAGCACATCCATCCAAACAGCCTCGCCGTTTTTCTGGAATTTTTCTTTTGATCAGCATTTTCGTTTTCTTGTCCTCTTACTTTGTAACATGGGAACCGCTGCCTGTCGATAACAGCTCAACTATGAACGAACAAGATTTTATTCTGACGGAAGAAAACGCCTATGCCATTTTAAATGAAGATGGTACGTATGATATTTACCTGTATGGCGAATACCTAGAAACCGTCACCTCATTAAAATATTATGATTCTTCACTGCCAATTTATACTAGAAACAACTCGAATTAAAAGGAAAATACAAACTAATCATGCATACCTATATCAACCCTCAAGTTCTACTTCTACAAAATATGATTGTATCACCTCTGCAAATTCAATATAGATGGCATTATATGCAAAAAAATGGTAAAATTTACAAGCGCTTATACAATGAAACAAACCAAGAATGGGTAGGAAACTGGATTTATGTAAGAGACGTTTAATTTTATTTTTTGTAGTACTACTTAAAATCAACTACTTCGATAAGTATTTTTTCTTATAGCAAGGAAACTGCCTCCTACTGCCGCCAGCATTCCAATCCAGTACACACCATACAACATGACCTGTCCGTTTTGGAAAGTAAGCTGCGGCAAAAGGCCGCCGACAACGCTCACACCAGACAGATTTACCTTCCAAAGATATAAAATACATGGTCCCAAAAACAGTAAGAAACAGATTACGCTTCCAAGTGCCTGTTTCTTTACTGCACTGGTAACAGCTGCTGTGATGATGCTGCAAATCACTGCTGTCAGATAGCGAAGCACAAACATCACAACAAATGCCTGACGAATGGACAACGACACAGACAACTTTTGATAACCTGGCACTCCATTTAAGACAAGGGACGCATCCACCTCTAACAAATCGCGCCAGATTGCTGCATAATACGGCACATACAAAATTGAATACAGCACCGTTGCGCACAAAATTGTCTGCAACAATTTTCTTCTTTGTAATGGCTGCCGTCCCTTTTGCGTGGATTGTAACAGCGCCATCATGCCATTTCGTTCCTCGATTCCAAACAGACCCGATACGCCCAGAATCAATGCTGAAAGCAGCACACAGGCAAGAAACATTTGATTATTCTCATCCTTAAACAGATAGGACATCTTATATTGATCGACAAATCCTGCATTTTCAAATCCATTCTCTTTCGCATTCTTAATCACCTGTTCCTGTGCCAAAATTTTATAAAACCCTCTTGACCGCATTTCAATCAACTGCTGGCGTTTCTCCATCCAGTCTGTGTATGTCTCCGAAGAAATTTCTCTGTTTTGAAATTGCTCCTGAATTTCAAATGCCTCTTGATCGGTCATCTGCATAATTTGTGTTTCCTGATCCAGCCATGCCCTTGTCTCTTCGGTATATATGCCTTGCAGCTGCTCAATATAATACCGATATGCCTGTATTTCTGTCGTTCCTGTATGAGAGGGAATTCCCTCTGCCATGTGCATTGAAATAGCCGAAGCCACAATCAAAAATACCCCCATTCCGCCGAACACATAAAACTTGTATCCCTCATGTGCAAAAATGCTCACATGCTTTCCGCTCAATGAACAGACTGCAATTCGTCTGCCTGACGCTATGCCATATACACGCTTTCCCTCACGCTCACGACAGTAAATCAAAATCGAAAGCACGGTACACAAAAGAATCGTTGCAATACATAGAACCATCTTTGCAAACTCTGACCAAATTGGATAGGAAAACAAATTTAAATTCCAATAAACCGTAAACGGCTGTGATGCATCCAATATTGAAAACAAATTCACATAGCGAAACCAATTCCATTTTGAAAAGCTATTTACAGTGGTATACAATACATATTCGATCAGCATCACCCAAAAATAGCTGCAGACAGCAGGCACAAATCGTTTCCATGTTATCATAAAAAATACAATCAGGCTACCGAATACCAAACAAGCTGCCACTTTAATTTCCAAAAACAGCCATATATATGTCCCGATTGAAACTGGAAGCACACAATTTCGATACTCGGAGAGTGACTGCAATGCCACATCTAAATTTCCAATCCCATACAAGGAAAAAGCGAACAAAAACTGTGCCGCATAAAGCAAAAAAGAAAGGATTGCAAGCATCAAAAAATACGCCGCAAGCTTCGCACTGATAAATGCCACGCCTCCTCTTTTTGCCGTCTGAAGAATCGGATAGATTTCATTCTCGCGCTCCCTGCAAAAGATCTGCCAACCAATCAGGATCACCAAAAACAAGATCATCATATCAACCATCACTGTATTGGTTCCCATATAGATGGCCGCACTGTAATCATATTCTAGTGTGAGATCACCCAGCTTTTTATAGGCCTCTGCTGTCTGTATGATGTTGCGGCTGCTATATCCGCTAATATCTGAAAAAAGTGCCAGATCTTCTAATTCATCGGCTTTTTGCTGAATGCTCTCTCGAAACTGCGGATACGATTCCTGATAGGTTAATCTCGACACAATATTATTATAAAATTTATGCATTGTCAGATGACTCATTTCTTCTGGTACTTCTTCTGACTGATGCAAGCGTGCTTCCATATCCAAATCTGGATAGAGTTCCTGAAACTCCATCAGTGATGACTCAATATCTTGTCCATTCTCTTCTGCCGCTAAAAGGCCATGATACCAGCCTTCAATCTCAAAATATTGCTTTAACTTGTCACGGTCTGTTCCCTTTGTTTTTTCTAGTTCTTCGCTCCAAAAGGATCCGCGCAGCCCGCTGTACTGATCGTATTGTCCGCCTGGGCGTGTCTCACTCCACTGGTAAGCAATGCTGATGCCCAAACACAAAATTATAGTTGCCAGCAGTGCTTTCGATGCGACGGTCTTTCTTAACTCATATAAGAAAAGTTCCAAAAGTCCCATTTTTCTTTCCCCACTCTCTATCCAATATCTGCTTCCATCCGATACAAATATACATCTTCCATATTTGCCGCAGCCTTTTTTCGTTCAGCCGGGAACTGTTCCCCATCTCCTACTGCACGAACAAGCATCCCAGCATCGGTCATCATAATGTTGCTGACCAGATATTTTTTCTGCACACCTGCCATCTCCTCCGGCTGAATCAAAAATTCCCATACCAGCCCGTCCATTTCTCGGATCAGATCCATCGGCGATGCTTTTTTGAGAATGCGTCCTTGTTTCAATAAAATGATTTCTTTCGCGATGCACTCCACGTCCGTAACTACATGTGTTGCCAATAGAACGATCTTATCTGCTGCAATCTCACTGATAAAATTGCGGATGCGAATGCGCTCTTTCGGGTCCAGACCCGCCGTTGGCTCATCTAACACAAGTACATCTGGCTCATTTAATAATGCCTGCGCAATTAAAAGGCGCTGCTTCATTCCACCGGAATAGCCTCCGATACGTTGATCTGCGGCATCCTTTAAATTCACCAACTCTAGCAGTTCATTTACACGCGTTTTGGCTTCTCTATGTGACAATCCCTTTAACGCTGCCATGTACCATAAAAAACGTGTCCCGGTAAAGGAACTGTATAGCCCTTGCTGCTGTGGCATATAGCCAAGCCTTGCACGATACGCATTGCTGTTTTTCCAGATCACATTTCCATCGAGCGACACTTCACCCGCTGTTGGCCTCAGATTATCAGTAATGATGTTCATCAGCGTTGATTTCCCTGCGCCGTTTGGTCCTAAGAGACCATACACACCAGGGGTAAGACTTGTGGAAATTTCTGATAATGCTTTTTTTCCATTTTTATAGGTGTGCGATACATTTTTAATTTCCAGCTCCATCGGTGTCCTCCTTTTTTGTTAGCTCATTGGGTTCATTAATCTTATTTGGTTCACTATTAAAATCTGCTTCACTATTAAATATTATATACTGTATTTTAAATAAAATATCGTTTTTTGTCAACGAAAAAAGGAACTCTGCCACCGCAAAATTCCCCTCGCTCTAACTATCTCTAACGATTATTCGTAAAATAAAAATAACACCGCATTCTTTATATATAAGATCAATCTAACAATTTTCCCTCTCTATATGACCACTCAAGATAGTTTGGATTTTGATAATATAAATCGGTATTAAAATTCGATATCTCATCACTAATAAAAGAAGAAAATATTTTCATCAACTCTGAAACTTCATCTCCCGGCTTCGCACAGTCCTCTATCAGAATACTATATAATTTACCAATATCAAGAAAACTCGGGATCGAATACTTGCAAGCCGATATTGTATCAAAATCTCCCTGCTTTATTTTATAATAATCAACTACTTCATCGCTAACCTGTTCAAAACTAAGGCAGTGATCTACCTCTGCATCATACAAAAGCTTTTTATACCATCTTCACCAATTTGATTCACAATATCTCCACGATGATTTTTTGTTTCTCTTGCAATATATTCAATTAGTGCGCATACGTAAAAATAATCATTTCTTTCCTTCTCTGTCATAAACTACCTCACTCTTTACAAATGTCAAACAATCAAGTGCCGACAATGTATGGAAACTTATTTGATGTGTCGGATATTTAAATTCTGCCAACACCCAAAACTGCTTTCTGTTTATTCGCCCTGCTAGAAAATCATTTACGTAATTCCATACTGTATCATTTGCCATAGGTCCCTCTACAAATTGATTATCGGATCACCAATTCCGCGATTTGCCCATCTTACTGCCTGTTTAAAATTATTGGTGCAATAAAATCCCCAAGAAAAATCTTTTGTATACCTTGCCTTTCTTACTTCTGGGTACTGAACAATCTCTTTACTCGCATGATATAGTTCCATTCTTCACCTCTTTATTAAATGACCATCTTTTTCTACTTACTTTTTATTATAATAGTAATAAAAAAAGTGTCTGTCAAGCTTTTTGCTCTTCCACATTTTGGGTTGTTTTCTTTCGTTTCTTGTGGTATACCTATTATGAGAAAAAGACTGACTTTGAGAAAGGCTTATTATTATACATATGAATATCCAAAACATCGACTTATTTGAAATGCACGAACCTTTAACGGGTTCTTTTCCTTTTGCTGCCATGACGGCTGTTCTGCCTGATGACATTTCTTCTGTATCTATTCACTGGCAGGACACTATGGAAATTCTTCTAATCCGTGAAGGAACCGGACGAGTATCAATTGACCTTGAAAAAATTTCGATAAAGAAGGGCGATATCTGTCTGATCTTACCAGGTCAGCTGCATTCCATTGACGCAGATTCAAACTCTTCACTGAAGATTAGCATGATCCAGTTTCCGCTGTCTCTTCTTTCTGGAAGTACAGATAATGACGATGCATTTGCATTTTTAAAGCCGCTCTCAGAGGGTGAACAAGTCATTCCATGGCTTATCACGCCTGAAGACGGCTGGTACAATGAGTTTCGTCAATGTTTTGAGGAAATGTTTCAGCTGCAGACGTTTTATTCAGCAGCTTACCCGCTTGGCATAAAGAGCTGTCTCTTTCGCCTGTTTTATCTGCTATTTTACAATGAGCCGTCTGTAAAGCCAAAGAGCCGCCCACAAAAATCAGTAGTAAAGACAAAGCAAATCATTAGCTATATCACAGATCATTACAGTGAACCGCTGTCTACTGAGCAGATGGCAAAAGTATGTGAATTTAGTGAATCTCACTTTATTAAGTTCTTTAAGTCCACGATTGGCATAACATTCACAGAATGCTTAAACAGCTATCGTCTTTCTCAAGCTTCAAGACTGCTGCTTGCAGACGCTTATGAACCAATCATGGACATTGCAAGAAAATGCGGTTTTAACAGCATTCCTCATTTTAACCGCGTCTTTAAGAAAAAATATGGAATTACGCCAAGTGCGCTTCGCGGCACAAAATCTTCTCCAGAGACGGCAGATCCATCGCTCTCATAACAATATCACAATTTGCCGTCTCTCCTTCTGGTGACAAATTGGAATAAATATAGCATGCACCCATACCAAGTGATTTTGCAGTACGTATGTCATCATATTCGCTGTTTCCGATCATCATTACCTTTGCCGGATCTAAGCTTTCTGACGTTAATAATGCCTTAAAATAAGCAACATCTGGTTTTTTACAATGATAATCTGATGACAGACATACCTTATCAAAGTAGTCGTAAATACCAAGATAGCGCAACTCGCTAGCAGTAAATACCTGCTGCGCATTGCTAAGCACATAGAGCTTTTTGCCTTTCTTTTTCAGGTGGGCAAGAAGCTCTTTTGCACCATAATACAAGCGAACATAGCGCAGCGAATAGCTTCGAAATACCTGTGCGGCATCCACAGCCTCCTGTATGGAAACTCGCACACCCTTTTCTTCATATAAACGCATAAAGACACGTTCTACCTGCGGCTCAGGAATTTGCTTGGGATTTTCATGCAAAAGCCATTCTTCCTCATCATGAATCAATGCACCATATCTCCAGCGAAGCTCCCATGAACCGTACCTTGCTCCTTTGTAGGCATAATATTTTGCCATAAACTCCCAAAGCTCATGATCACCCTCTTCTGTATGAATGTCAATCAGAGTGCCATACAGATCAAAAAAATATGCCTGATACTCTGACATGCCAGGCGCAACAATCGGTGTATATCGCTCATCTTTGATATAGCGTCCCTTTTTTCCTGCTTGTGAAATGATTATGCCATCGCCGTCATTTATGGTACATATCTTTCGTCCTGTCTCTTCCTCGTAGCTTTCCAGTATCTCCTTTGTCTGTTCATAAGCTGTAAGATATGCCAGGTAATGCGGCATAATATTTAACGGCACAATGCCAAAACCGCTGCAGTCTACATTTTCTCCAACTTCCTCGATACCACCGGGTTCAATCTGACAGGCAAACTCCATCGTATCGCCAAGAACCATGCTGCCGGCACTTATTCCTATAAGCACATGGCGGTTAGCAAGCTCAGTCAAAACTTCCAGACTATTTTTCCACTTTTTTAAATGCTTGCGCAGATAAAATGGATTTCCACCCATCAAAATAACAACATCATATGCCAATAAAAAAGTCGCATCCTGAAATTCCACGTCCACGCACTCCGGCTCAAGTCCAAAGCGCCTCATGAGCGCACTTAATACTGGAACATTATGATCTTTTTCTTTGTACCGGCACGAGGCGGTTGTCACAAGCGCTGCTCTTCTTGAGATTGGCACAAGTGCTTTTTTTATTTCTTCCTCCAACTGTGTGGATGTTATGCCGTCCGATGTCAGTAATATCATTTTTTCCTCATTTCCGCACAAAACTGTGCTAATTTTATAAAATAATTATAACCTTTCCCACTCCGATTTGCAAGCAAAAGGGCGCGCACCCTGCGGTACGCGCCCTAAATTTTTTATTAAGTAATTAGGAATCTACTTCTTCATCGTAGTAGCAGCACTTTAACAGTTTTGCCATCTGCTCTGGGTTAATGCTTCTTGGATTGGATCCTGTACAAGCATCACCTACTGCAAGCTCTGCAACTGTTGGCAGCTTCTCCATAAATTCTTTCTCGTCGATGATTCCGCCCTCATAATCCTTGATGCAGGTCGGGATATCAAGCTGCTTATTCATGTTCTGGATATGAGCGATCAGTGCATCTACAAGCTCTGCATCGGTGCTTCCCTCTAAGTGAAGGAATCTTGCGATATTTGCATATCTTACCTGTGCTTCTGGCTCTGCTGCGTTGAAGCGGATAACCTTTGGCAGGTACATTGCGTTTGCACATCCATGAACGATATGTCCGCCGCTGTAAGCTGCACCAGTCTTATGTGCCATGGAGTGAACGATTCCAAGCAGTGCGTTAGAGAATGCCATACCAGCCAGACACTGTGCATCATGCATCTTTGCACGTGCATCCATGTCGCCATTGTATGATGGAATCAAATACTCGCTGATCAGCTCGATTGCATGAAGTGCTAACGGATCAGTGTACTCGCAGTGAAGAGTAGAAACATATGCCTCGATTGCATGAGTCATAGCATCCATACCTGTATGTGCAGTCAGCTTCTTTGGCATGGTCTCTGCTAACTCTGGATCTACGATAGCTACATCTGGAGTGATGTTGAAGTCTGCTAACGGATACTTAATACCCTTCTTGTAATCGGTTATAACGGAGAATGCTGTTACCTCGGTAGCAGTACCTGATGTAGATGGGATTGCACAGAACTTAGCCTTTGTACGAAGTGTCGGGAAGTTAAACGGAATGCACAGATCCTCAAATGTAACATTTGGATACTCATAGAATGCCCACATAGCCTTCGCTGCATCGATTGGAGATCCTCCTCCGATTGATACGATCCAGTCTGGTCCAAACTCGGTCATTGCTGCTGCACCCTTCATGACAGTATCCACTGATGGGTCTGGCTCTACACCCTCAAACAGCTGAACCTCCATACCTGCCTCCTTAAGATAGGAAACAACCTTATCCAGAAAGCCGAAACGCTTCATAGAACCACCGCCAACAACGACGATTGCCTTCTTTCCTTTCAGCGTCTTTAATGCTTCAAGTGCTCCCTTGCCATGATACAGATCTCTTGGTAATGTAAATCTTGCCATGATAATTCTTCCTTTCTATTCTGGTCTGTCTAACCGCAGCCAGTTTTTATTAAATGATATATTTTATCCTGCTTTTTGCAAGACTTCGTTTGTTAATTATCAAACAAAGTAATTTTATCACATTTATCTGAAATAATCAAGCATTTTTTTGTAAATTTTCCAAGAAATTTTTGTATAAAAAGATCTGCTCATCCGTTTTTTTCAACAGATGAGCAGATCTTACTACTCGTTTAATAATTTTACTAAAATCTCGTTTACAGCTGTTGGATTTGCCTTGCCTTTCATGGCCTTCATAGTCTGTCCAACTAAGAAGCCGATAGCCTTTTGCTTTCCTGCTTTATAGTCTGCTACTGACTGTGGATTTGCGGCAATGACTTCCTCTACTGTTTTCTGCAGTGCATCTGTGTCACTGACCATACCAAGACCATGCTCTTTTACATAACTCTCTGGTTCAATGTCGTCTGCAAAAATCTTTTCAAAAACTTCCTTTGCAATTGTCTGGTTGATTGTTTTTTTCTCAACAAGTGCAATCAGCATAGCTAAATGCTTCGGTGAAAAATCAAGCTCATCCGGATCCATCATCTGCTCTTTTAAAAGACGCATCGTTTCTGTCATCAGCCAGTTTGATACCTTCTTTGGCGCTGCACCAAGAGCAACAGTCTGCTCGAAAATATCAGCCATACGCTTAGAACCTGTGATAATATCAGCATCATAATCCGGTATCTCGTATTCTTCCTTATAGCGTGCCATCTTTTCATCACGAAGCTCTGGCTGAGATGATTTTAACTGTTTGATCCACTCATCTGGAATCTGAAGCGGCGGCAGATCTGGTTCTGGAAAATAGCGATAATCCTGCGCATCCTCTTTTGAACGCATAGGATATGAATATTCCTTATTGTCATCCCAGCGTCTCGTCTCCTGAACAACACTCTTGCCTTCTTCAATAAGCTCAATCTGACGCGCTCTCTCCGATTCAATGGCACGCGCAATAGCCTTAAATGAATTTAAATTCTTCATTTCGGTACGTGTTCCAAATTTCTCTGCACCAACAGGGCGAACAGACAAGTTGACATCAGCACGCATAGAACCTTCCTGAAGCTTACAGTCTGAAGCACCAAGATATTGAATAATCAGGCGAAGCTTTTCAAGATATGCAATAACTTCATCAGCACTTCTCATATCTGGCTCAGAAACAATCTCTATAAGCGGCACACCTGAACGGTTATAGTCTACTAATGAGACATCCTCCCACTCATCATGAACAAGCTTTCCTGCATCTTCCTCCATATGAATCTCATGGATACGTACAATCTTTTTCTGACCGTTTACATCTATCTTGATACCGCCATCATGACATATCGGATAATACAGCTGAGAGATCTGATAGTTCTGCGGATTATCTGGATAAAAATAGTTTTTACGATCAAACTTGCAATACTGATTGATCTGACAATTAGTTGCCAGACCAACTGCCATTGCATACTCAACAACCTGCTTGTTTAATACAGGAAGAGAACCTGGAAGTCCAGTGCAGACAGGACATGTATGGCTGTTTGGAGCACCTCCAAATGCGGTGGAGCAGCCGCAGAAAATTTTTGTTTTTGTTGCCAGCTCCACATGAACCTCAAGACCGATCACGGTTTCATACTGTGCCATCACGCTTCCTCCTCTCTTGCCTTTTCATACGCAAAACCTGCGCGAAGCAATGTTTTTTCCTGGAAACAGCCGCCAAGAAGCTGCATTCCAATTGGAAGACCCTTATTGTCTTTTCCGCACGGAATTGACAAACCTGGGATTCCAGCAAGATTTGCAGATATTGTATAAATATCACTTAAATACATCTTGATAGGATCCTGTAAGCTGCTGCCTAAAAGCGGTGCAGTCGTTGGTGCTGCTGGTGCCAGAATAATATCATATTTTTCAAATGCCTTATCAAACTCCTGCTTGATAAGTGCTTTTGTCTTTAATGCCTTTAAATAATAAGCATCATAATATCCTGAGCTTAAAACAAAGGAGCCTAACATGATACGGCGCTTTACCTCTGAACCGAAGCCTTCAGAACGTGTCTTTTTGTACATGCTGTGAAGATCACCATATTCTTTTGTGCGGTAGCCGTACTTTACACCATCAAAACGCTCAAGGTTTGAGCTAGCCTCTGCCGATGCTATGATATAGTATGCCGGAATTGCATATTGAACAAGACCTAAATCGAACTCCTCTACAATAGCTCCCATACGCTTAAAGGTTTCTGCTGCCTTAAAAATTGCTGCCTTTACTTCGCTGTCAAGACCATCTCCAAAATAGTCCTTTGGAAGTCCGATGCGAAGACCTTTTACATCTCTTACAAGTGCAGACGTAAAATCATACTCTTCGCGTTTCATTGACGTGCTGTCTTTTTTATCATAGGAAGCAATTGTCTCAAGAACAGCTGCGCAGTCAGTAACATTTTTTGTCATCGGACCAATCTGATCAAGTGAAGAACCATAGGCAATAAGTCCATAACGGGAAACCGTTCCATATGTTGGCTTCATACCGGTGATGCCGCAAAATGCAGATGGCTGACGAATGGAACCGCCTGTATCAGAACCAAGTGCAAAAAAACATTCATTTAAAGCAACTGCAGCTGCACTTCCTCCTGAAGAACCGCCTGGAACATGGTCTGGATTATGAGGATTTCTTGTAACACCATAGTATGAAGTCTCTGTTGTACTTCCCATCGCAAACTCATCCATGTTTGTTTTTCCAATGATTACACAGCCTGCATCAGTTAAGTTTTGAACTGCAGATGCCGTGTAGGTTGGAATATAATTTTCCAAAATTTTTGAACTGCAGGTAGTCAACACTCCTTTCGTGCACATGTTATCCTTGATGGCTACCGGTACGCCGGCAAGTGCTCCTGTCAGCTCACCCTTGTCTATTTTTTCCTGAACAGCATCAGCCTGCTTGTAAGCGCCCTCTTTATCGAGTGTCACATACGCATGATACCTATCTTCTGTCTGATCAATCTGTGCGAAAACTGCATCAAGCGCCTCCCGCACGGAGATCTCTTTTTCTTTTATCTTTTTTCCCAGCGAAACTGCTGTCAATTTTTGAATCTCCATTAAACTGTCTCCTGTCTCTCCATTACCTGTTATCTAATCAAGCCAAATGTTTTGTAATTATTCAGAACACCATTACACAGTCTTTGGAACCTTGAATGCCCCGTTTTTCTGTTCCGGTGCATTTGCAAGTGTCTCCTCGCTTCCATCTCCATTTGTAACTACATCCTCACGGAACACATTGAAAACAGGGAATGCATGACTCATTGGCTCTACATTGGATGTGTCCAGCTCACCAAGCATATCTATATAGTCAAGCATATCAGACATATCTTTTTTTGCCTGCTCCTTTTCCTCTTCGGAAAGCGCGAGCTTTGCTAATATTCCAACATACTCTATTGTCTCATCATCAATTATATTTGCCATCGTGATTTCCTTCCAATTTTTCTTTATATTTTTACGAAAGCGGTTTGACTTCTTCGTCTCACCGCTCATTAAATGTTACGGCTCCAGTCTGGAAAGATCTCTTGGGAAGAGGCAGGTCTCACGCACGTTGTCCTCACCGATCAGCTTCATCGTCAGACGCTCTAGGCCAATGCCGAGTCCTCCGTGCGGCGGCATTCCATGCTTGAAGATATCAAGGTACTGATCCATGCCTTCAGTTGTCATACCCTTTGCCTCGATCTTGTCAAGAAGCATCTGATACTCGTGAATACGCTGTCCTCCTGTTGTAACCTCAAGTCCCTTAAACAATAGATCGAAGCTTTGAGTGAATGTCTTGTCATCTGGATCATCCATTGCATAGAATGGACGCTTCTTGCTCGGATAGTGAGTAACAAATACGAAGTCTGCGCCATATTCTTCCTCGAAGTAGCGGCCAATCAGTGCTTCCTCCTCTGGTTCAAGATCATATGGGTTTCTGATCTGTCTGTTATATTTCTCTGCCACAAGACGCTTTGCCTCATCGAAGCGTACCTGTGGAATCTCATCAACCTTTGGAAGTGTAATGTCAAGCATATCAAGCTCTGTTTTATAATCCTTCTTTAACAGCTCCATTGTGTACTGTAAAAAGCCGGTTTCCATTGCCATGATATCCTGAAAGCTGTCGATAAAGCCCATCTCAAAATCGAGACTCGTATATTCATTTAAGTGGCGTTTTGTGTTATGCTTCTCTGCACGAAATACAGGTCCAGTCTCAAACACACGGTCAAACACGCCGACCATCATCTGCTTGTAAAACTGCGGGCTCTGTGCGAGTACCGCCGGACGGTGAAAATAATCAAGCTTAAATACATTAGAACCGCCCTCTGCTCCCTTGGCTCCGATCTTTGGGGTACGGATTTCCGTAAAGCCCTGAGTTGTTAAAAACTCGCGGAACCCTCTTGCGATGCCCTCCTGAATACGAAACTTTGCTCGCTCTTGAAGGTTTCTAAGGGACAGTGGACGGTAGTTTAATTTTGCTTCCAGTGAAGTATTCAGTTTCCATTTGCTGACAGGCAACGGCATTGCAGCAGAAGGCTCAGATAAAACGGTCACTTCAGTCAGTCGAAGTTCCCTTCCAAATGGCGCCCTTGCCTCCTCATAGACAACACCTGCTACGCGCACTGCGCTCTCATCCTTGAGTTCGCCAAGTGCAAAGCCTGCTGTTTTTTCCTCGTAGACACACTGAACGAGTCCCTCTGCCTTTCTCAAAATGACAAAGCGCACATCGCCCATATCTCTTACGGCATGAACCATGCCCTCCATGCGGACGGTCTTTCCATCACAGCTTCCCTGTGCCAGTTCCTTGATGCTTGCATACTCTTTTTTGCTGATTCCACTGATAAATTCCATGTTGTCCTTTCTTTTCAGCCAAAATACGAGTCTCCATGGTTGATGCTGGTACCTTTATTTATTATAATGCTTACGAAGTTGCTGCATTATACAAAAAACCCCGGAAACTGTAACTTATTACAGTCTCCGGGGCGAAACATCTTCGTTCCGCGGTACCACCCGCATTCAATCCATATCTGGATCACTCTATGGTTATAACGTAAACCAACGTGCAAACCTACCCTTTTACTCATAATAAAAGCTCAGAATGCCCGCTCCGGAGCGTTCCCACACCCAGTCCCTCATGACGGCGCTCTCAGTCGGTGACGCCCTCTTCCTGTCAAGATCGTTGGGATAGAGTCTCCTTCAATGCGTTTCTTATGATTCAACACTATAGCACACGAAAGTTTAAAATGCAAGTAAAAAATATCTAATCTGTGAACTGTAGTTTAGAAATTGTCAATATTCACAATATGGCCGTGTTCAAAATGCATTATTTTTGTAAATTCAATCGTTCCTTGTGGGTCATGCTCAACGACAATTATAAATTTATTCTTCTTTTTTGCAATAAGATTTAACAGCTGCTCATATTTTTCTCTTGTTTCCTGATCAAGACCAGCCTCAATTTCATCTACAATCAAAACAGATGCTTCTTCGATTCTAAGAAGCATTTTCATGATTAACAGCTTCTTTCGCTGTCCCACCGACAATGATTTTCCCTCATTTTCGATGGCACGATCCGCCGCTATATCATATTCTTTTAACATATATGTCACAGCTTCTCCATCGTTTTGTGTGATAATGTGTAAATAATCTTCTACTGTCTCGTTTAAAAAAATCTCCTCCTGACCAACATACAAAAACTGGCGGCTCATATCCTGTTTGCTATAAACATCAACTGATTGTGAATTGATTCTTATTGTTCCACTGTCTGGTCGATAAAGTCCGAGCAAAAGCTTGATAAATGTAGACTTTCCGCAGCCATTTTCACCCATCAGGCGAACCATCTCTCCTTTTTGCAGACAGCAAGAAACTTGTGTTAAGGCAGGTGCGCCGCTTGCATAAGAAAAATAAACTGAGTTGAACTCGATTGATTCAACATCTTTTAATGACTCTGTTTTCTGGCGTGGCTCTAATTTGCACACCTTATCTACATTCTCAAAGCTTACTTGTGCACGCATAATTTGCCGCAGCAATTCCTGTACATTCTGACCCTGCGAATTAATTACAGTTGACAACATCGTAAAAAAGATCAAATTTCCAATTGATCCCCCCCATGAAGGAATTAACAATAAAACAGACAGCAACATAGTAGATATTGTATTATAATGTTCGGACAACTTGGACCAAAAAAGCATAAGGCGATCTTCTTTTTTTGCAGTCTTAATAAAATCACTTAATTTTCTCGTTGTTTCCTGCTGAAAGTAATCGAGCACATCATTTGTCTGGACAAGTGTCATTGAGTCAATATACTGATTGCAGACGGCATGGCACTGTTTCATTTTCTGATTTGTCTTACCTGCCTTTTGTGAAATTCGTTTTCGCCCCAAAAATGACACATACCAACCAAGACCAACTGAAAACACCAAAAAAACTGCAAATTTTATGCTAAATGCAAAGGCCAATACCATACATACAATAGTTGTCAATACCGCACTGATAAACGACGGTATATGATGACCTGTCACGCGAAATACATCAAGCACATCAGCATACATTGTATGCTTTAGCACCTCTGCACCAATCTTATCAGCATCGGATAAGGAAGCGGCCGCAAGTGCTGCCTCCATCTTGAGTGTCAAGTCTCTCATACAAAGACCGCCTAACTTATCTAGCAGCAAATACCATCTAATTTCCATCCAGGTATTAAACCCCATACATGATAAAAATGCTGCGAATGCGGCAAGCAAAAAAAGAAGTTCTTTCTGCCCCAGATTGTTTGCCTGTGAGATACGGTCTACCAAAAAGCGCATTCCACACGGAATCAAAAGGTTGCTCACGGTCACTGCCGCCATGATCACAAATGACATCACAAAAAGCTTTTTATATGTGATAATCATTTTTTTGTAATAGGTCATTATCAATTTCATTATTTTATTTATCCCTCAATATTTTCTATTGCATTTTGCATATTTATGATATCATTTATTTGCTATCATTGTCTGTTCTAAGAGTGTTTTACATCTGCCTTTTTTTATGGTTCATGCGCTCTTGGCACCAGCTTCCTATCTCGGTGAGGCATAAAAAAAGAAGTATTAAAAAAAGGCCTGGAATCCAAATCATCCACCACGCGCGCATAACAAAGGCATTCTGGGCAAGTGCGAGCATACTGCCCCACGAGATTGTCTCTATTGGAAGGCCAAGCCCCAGAAAGCTAAGTGTTGATTCTTCAGCTATTGCTGTTCGTACACTCATAATAATCATAAATAAAATGGATGGAAGAAAATTTGGTGCAAGATGCCAGTAAAGCACATGAAAAAAGCCGCCGCCCATGCACTGTGATGCCGTGACAAAGCCGCTTTCTTTTACTGTTTTTGCCTGTGTGCGCACGATTTTTGCCATTGAAAACCATCCGCAAAGTCCTATCGCTGCACTCATTCCTATAATATTTTTTCCAAATACTGCCTGCACAAATAAGACAAGCAAAAGCGATGGAACAGAAAGAAGCACGTCTACAAGACGCATCAAAAGCCTATCCAGCCACGCAGGTGACAGTGCACTTGCTGTGCCATACAAAACTGCAATAACTGCTGATATTGCAGCTGATAAAAAGCCAATGGTAAGAGAAACACGTCCGCCATGCCAGATACATGAAAACAGATCGCGTCCCATAGTATCTGTTCCAAAGAAAAATTCACGCCCTGGTGCGCGGCTGCAGTTCATAAGATCCATATAGGACGCATCTTTGCAAAAAAATGGTGCAAACACACATCCCATAATCAAAATACCAAGCAGCACAAAGGAAAGAAACGGTACTTTTTTTCTCTTCGTTATATGTTTTTCAAAGCTCATTTTCCCTCCTGCGCCATATATGGATTTAATCTTGCGTTCACTAGCTCTGCAATCGTGTTTGCTGCTATCATAACTACTCCCGTTAAAAGGCATAGTACCATAAGCATGTTATAATCAGACGTTTTGGCACTCTCATACGTAAGCATACCAATTCCCGGATAGCCAAATACTGCTTCTACCAAATAAGTACCGCCAAGAATGTGCGCCACTGAAACTGCCATAAGACTAATATAAGCTGGCAGCACATTTTTTAGGCAGTGACGAAATAAGATTGTGCTGTCTTTTGTTCCCTTTGCCCGTGCAAGCACGATATATTCTGAACGTGTTTCTTCGCATAGCATATTTCGCACCATATAGGCAAAATACCACAAATGACCAGCCACTGAGGCAATTAATGGCAGCACAAGATGACGCAGCCTGTCAAGTAAGCTTCCCCCTCCAATTGAATATGCACCGCTTGCCGGGAGCCAACCTAGCAATACGCTAAACACAAAAATCAGCATTAGTGCCATCCAAAATTCCGGAATACAGCTTGTAATCGTTCCAAGACGCACAATAAGTCTGTCTGCAAGTTTATTTTCATTCCAAGCACATAAAAATCCTAACAGCAATGCTCCAATAAATAAAATCACATAGCTTAATACGCCTAAAACGAGTGTATTTTGGATACGTTCTTTAATCACAATAGTAACGTCCTGCTTATATTTGTAGGAAATTCCAAAATCACCAGACAGCGCCAGCTTAAGCCAGCGCACATATTGTACCGGAATCGGATCATTTAATCCAAGACGTTCTCTGGCACTGTCCTTTTGTTCTTCACTCATTTTCTCTACGCGCTCACCATAGTACGACTGCAGCGGATCAATCGGCGTAATTCGTGATAAGAAAAACACAATGGCAGACAGCACCCATATGCTGATAAAAAATGCAGCGATCTTTTTGAAAAGCACACTAAGCCATTTGTTCTTCATCGCTCATTTCCTTTCGTTTTGTTACTGATTTTCAATTGTCCAGTCACAGATATTCCAGAAAATGCCTACACCGTGATGACCTAATACAGTATCTTCATCTATTCCCTGAATCGTATTCTCTGCTGCATAAAGCGCATCAATATAGCAGAAGAATGTGTAAGCCGGTGTCTCTGCTAATGCTTCCTGAAACTTTGCATAAGCCTCCTTACGCTCGTTTTCATCCTCTGTCTGACGTGCCTGTGTTAAGTATTCATCTACAAGTGCATTTGAATATCCAGAATAATTTGCTCCCTTATCTGTACCAAATACCTTGTATGTATGATCATCTGCATCAAACGGAGATCCCCATCCAATGATGCAGCACTCCTGTCCTGCCCAGTCGATTCCGCCTGCCGGTACATCTGCTTTTACATCAAGTCCTGCCTCGCGAAGCTGCTGTGCTGCAATCTGCGCCATATCAATGCGCACCTGATCACCTGGTGTCGCGTTAATTGTAAAGCTAATTCTCTCTCCGTTTCTGCACCAGTAGCCATCTGCATCTTGTGTGCATCCTGCTGCCTCAAAAATCTCTGCCGACTTTTCTAAGTTATAATCGTAGTGCTCCACATTTTCATTGTTATATTTATTTCGCTGCAGAGGACCATATGCCACTTCACCCTTATCTAACAACACTGCATCAAGGATTGCCTTACGGTCAATCGCATAATTGATTGCCGGGATCAGATCGGCATTTTCCTGCCAATACTCGTTATTAAAGTTGTAGAGAATGCCTCTGTAGTCAGAAGTTGTCATATCGTACACTTTAAATTCGTCATTATCAGCAAAAAGTGATTCTTCCTTTGGTGTAATCTGCGCCAAATCAAGCTCGCCGCTTAATAGCTGCATTGCCTTTGCATTATCATCTGTCACAATCTTAAATACAATTGTATCAATATTAGCTGCACCGGCAAAATACTCCTCATTCTTTTCCATTGTAATAGTCTGTCCTGCATCCCAGCTTACAAACTTATATGGTCCTGTTCCAACTGGTGCACGGAAAAAGTCAGATGTCTGCCAATCTTCACCCTCTAACAGATGCTTTGGCATAACAGGTTTTGTCATATATTCCAAAAAAGCGGTATTAACGTTAGAAAGATGAAAAGCTACCGTATGTTCGTCAATCACCTCAATGCTCTCTATATCCTCATAATCAGGTGCATTCTCAGATTCATTTGCCGGATCCATAATTGCTTCGAATGTAAATTTTACATCCTCTGCTGTAAAAGGCTCACCATCATGCCACTTTACGCCTTCCTCAAGATGAAACGTGTATGTTAAATTCTCCTCATCATACTCCCAACTCTTTGCCAGACGCGGAATAATTTGATTATCACCATCATGATCAGTAAGACCATCAAATAACAGCACGTTTATTTCGCAGTGCTCATCCATTGCCGGGTTGATGCGTGTATAGTCAGTGCTTCCATACACAAGCGTAGTCTTGTCTGCTTCGTCTGCAAATGCTGTTTTTGAAAAGCCTGCTGAAAATACCAATGCTGCCGCCATAAATGCAGCACAGCCTGCTGTTAAATTCCTCACATATGTTTTTCTCACATCATTTTCCTTTCATTTTCAAAAAACTCTAATCAGCTTTTTTATTTATCAAAATCACTTGCAGTCTGCCTTGCTTCACTAATGGATATTCCCTGCTTTCTTGCAATTGATGCCAAATCTTCATACTCATACTTTTCATGTGAAGTACCATAGCCTGTCGAAACTTTCTTTCGCACATCACCATATGGAGTCTTTATTGTCTTTATAGAGCGTGTCATAGTATAGCGTCTTGAAAACTGTTCTCTAACACCAAGCGTAGTTGTATGCAAAAATATAAGTTCTATCATGCGGTCGCGGTCTTCCTCACGGCACATCACCTCAAGTAAAATGCCTGGTCTGGATTTTTTCATTCCTGTGGAGACAGTAAATACTTCCAGAGCACCTGCTGCTAAAATTGTCTCTGTTGCAAAGCCAATTTCCTCTGCAGTCATATCATCTATGTTGCAACAAAGCTCAGAAACACGGCTTACATCATCTGCTGTCTCTCCTAACATCGCACGGACACAATTTGCCATCTCAAAATCCTTCTTACCCATTCCATAACCGATAGCCTTCGTCTTCATAACTGGCATATCACCAAACTTTGTGGCAAAATGTTTTAAAAGTGCTGCGCCTGTCGGTGTACAAAGCTCTCCCTGAATCCTTCCGCCATAAATCGGCACATCCTTTAAAATATAAGCAGTTGCTGGTGCTGGTACTGGCAAAATACCATGTGCACAGCGTACTTTTCCGCTTCCAACATGAACTGGTGATACAATCACCTGATCAACAGAAAGCTCCTCCATAAGCATACAGACTGCTGTAATATCAGCAACGGCATCCATAGTTCCTACTTCGTGAAAATGAATTTGATCAACTGGTACACCATGTGCTGCACTTTCAGCCTGAGCAATCAGCTGATAAACTGCCATTATATCATCCTTTACGTGATCTGATACCGGCAGATGATCTCTTACGATATGCTCAATATCATGCAGGCTGCTGTGGTGATGATGTGCACCATGCGCATGATCGTGGTCATGGTCGTGGTGATGGTCTTCATGGTCATGATGATGATCGTGATCATAATGATGCACATCAAGGCTTTCCTCTTCCTCACCATTTACTGTTACCTTACTGTGTGTTCCTGTAATACCGCATTTTTGCGTTTTTTCTTTTTCAAAATGAACTCCCGGGATTCCAAGTGCATTCATTTTTTCAAAAAATGCATCCTGATCAGGCAGAAGCTCTGAAAGTGCTGCTGTCAGCATATCACCTGCTGCACCCATTCCACAATCTAAATATAATGTTCTCATTTGTTTTTTCTCCTTTATTGTTACAGTTCACGCGTCATTTTATGGAAGCTCGAAGGTGAATGGATTTCACGAGCCGGACACTTGGAGCAGGTCTTTCAAAGTAACGTATAATAAGAAAGAACATAACAGGAACCTGCGGAGTTTGGTCCGGCGACGAAACCATTGCACCGAAGAGCTTTGCTGTAAATATTGATTTACCCGTGAACTGTACCTCTTTATTTAATTATAACTATTTAAAAATACATTTATAAAATAATCACATATGATTCATCATTCCTGCCAGATAGCCGGCACCAAAACCATTGTCAATATTTACTACAGATACACCGCTTGCACATGAATTAAGCATTGATAAAAGCGCTGAAACACCGCCAAATGATGCACCATATCCTACGCTTGTAGGAACTGCAATGACAGGGCAATCTGCTAAACCGCCTATTACACTTGCTAGTGCGCCTTCCATTCCGGCTATTGCAATGATTACACTTGCACTCATGATTTCATCCATATGATTTAATAAGCGATGCAGTCCTGCCACTCCAACATCATATAGGCGCACAACCTCGTTTGCATGAATTTCTGCTGTCAGCGCAGCTTCCTCCGCTACAGGAATATCAGATGTTCCGCCTGTCGCCACAACAATCTTTCCCTTTCCAGTTGGTTTTGGCATTTCTCCGATAATTCCAACTCTTGCATCTTTGTGATAATGTAATGGATGTACCTGACTAATCATATCTGCCGCTTCTGATGATAAACGTGTAATTAAAATGTGATCCTGACCATTTTTTAACATAGCAGATACAATTCCAATCATCTGCTCTGGTGTCTTTCCTGCACCATAGATTACTTCCGCTGCACCTTGGCGGATTTTTCTGTGTAAATCCACCTTTGCATATCCAATGTCCTCAAAAGGCTCTTTTTTTATTTCAAGCAGTGCATCATCTATACTCATGCTTCCTGCTTTCACTGCTTCTAGTATCTGTCTTGCCTCGCTATTCACAACTTTATCTCCCCATATAATCAAATTTTTTATCTGGCCTGCAAATCAAGCAGCACTTCTTTGTAATATTTTTTCAATTCTATAAGAATTTCCTCTCGCATTTCTAAAAGCTTTGTCATCTGTGCTGCCGGCATCTGAATCTTTGCAGAATCATTTAAATAACGCACACGAAAATCTGTAAAGCCAAGAGAGAACAGATAATTTTCTGCTTCTTCCGTCTTTTCAAGCTTTTCTGCAGTGATGCGCTCGTTTGTTGGGATACGGGTTGCCAGACAAGCATAAGCTGGCTTATCCCAAGTGAAAAGTCCTGCCTCTTTTGAACGTCTTCGAATTTCCGTCTTTGTAAGACCACAGATACGAAGTGGTGAGTAGACACAAAGCTCTCGAAGCGCACGCATTCCTGGGCGGTCATCTTCTGCATCAGATGCATTAGTTCCATCCATCAGTGCGGTAAAACCATCCTTCTTCGCCTCTGCAAGAATCATATTGAATATAACATTTTTGCAGTGATAACAGCGGTCTGAAGGATTCTTCACTACTGTTTCATTTGAAAGAACATCTGCTGTTAATACCTTCATATCAGCATTTAGCTGTTTTGCAAGACGCATCGCATCATCAAGCTCAAATTGTGGCTGAAATGCAGCATTGACATAGTAGGCACGCACATGCGCTCCACTCTTTATTGCTACATAAAGCAGATACGAAGAATCTACTCCTCCAGAAAATGCCAATGCTACTTTATTGTGCTCTTTGAAAAATTCATTTAAATCCATTTTTGCGTCTCCATTTCTGTCTTTTTATATCATTCTAGTATTTTAATTTTGTCTTATTGAACAAAAAAAGAAGGCATATTATCTCCCTTCTGGGAAATCATATACCTTCTTAGTATATTATATGATACCAGGGTCAAAAGCTCCAAAAGCCGTTCGTGCTTGCACGATTAGGTTTTTGAGCTTGGGACCCGCAAAAACATGAGGATGCAGCGATTTTCAAGGAAAATCAGCGAATCCGAATGTTTTTAGAATTGCGAAAGTTGCATAGCAACGGAGCAATTCGTGGATATCAGTTGGGGGCAAAATACCTTTTGACCACAACATCATAATATTAATCCGAAAATACAATAAAAGGACCATAACAAAATGGAGACAAAAATTATTCATATAACAAAAGAAAATATAGAAGCAACCGCAAAAGAAGCCGCAGATGTGTGGGCACAGGGCGGTCTTGTTGCATTTCCAACTGAGACTGTGTATGGTCTTGGCGGAAATGGATTAAATAAGGAGGCGTCAAAGAAAATCTATGCTGCAAAAGGACGTCCATCTGACAATCCATTGATTTTGCATATCGCTGATATGGAACAGTTCTATCCGCTCATAAAGACAGATAACGCAAAGATTATTGCACGAGCAGAAGCACTTGCCGATGTATTTTGGCCAGGACCACTGACCATGATTTTGCCAAAGGCTGACAATATTCCGTACGAGACAACAGGCGGTCTTGATACTGTTGCGATTCGTATGCCGTCCCACTTGGTGGCTAGGGCATTATTGCAGGAATGTAAGATGCCAATTGCAGCGCCTAGTGCAAATCTTTCAGGACGTCCAAGTCCGACAAGCGCAAGCCATGTAATTGAAGATATGAATGGACGAATCGAAATGATCATTGATGGCGGTGATGTTGGAATTGGTGTGGAATCGACAATTATTGATCTGACTGGAGAAGTGCCGATGTTGCTTCGCCCTGGCTTTGTAACACCAGAGATGCTGCAGCAGGTATTAGGCACAGTAGAGACAGATGCTGCAGTTTATCGTCAGGTAGGAAAGGATGTGCATCCTAAAGCTCCAGGCATGAAGTATCGCCATTATGCGCCAAAGGCATCTATGGTTTTAGTGGAAGGCGCGCAGGATAAGGTGATTACTTATATCAATGAGGAGGCAAAAAAGAAGAGAGAGCAGGGGCTTCGTATTGGAATTATGGCAACAGATGAGTCCAAAGAGTTGTATAAGGCAGATGTAGTTATTTCAGTTGGAAGCCGGATTTCAATGGATAGTGTTGCGCATAATCTGTTTAGGGCACTTAGAGATTTTGATGAAGAAAATGTAGATTTTATCTACTCAGAGAGCTTTGATACAAGTGGCTGCGGCTTTGCTGTTATGAATCGTTTGCTTAAAGCGGCAGGTCATCAGGTTGTGAAGCTGTGATGAAAAAATGTGTTTAAACGGCAGATGATATATACAAGTACAGTGAAAGGGCAGAACATTGGGGAGAGAACGAATACGAAAAGTGGCACTTGTGACCATATGGATTCTGGCAGTAGCAGCAGCTGTGATTTTTCGCCATGTGGCGCGCCTGACCACAAATTTAAAATTATCTGTGTGGCTAAGTGATGGACGCACAGCAATTTATTTTATTACATATATTGTCTGGGGCATCTTGCTGCGCCGTCATGTTGTCGTGCGCACAGTAAAAAGATGGCTAAGTGCGATAGTCTTCCTTATGCTTTTCTGGATGATTGTGCGCACAGTAAAATTTAGGCTGCCAAATACATCTGTATGGGGAAGATATTTGTGGTACAGCTATTATCTTCCAATGATTTTTATTCCTCTTTTTTGTTTGTACACATCGCTTCACATTAGAAAATCAGAGGATTACAGACTGCCGTTATGGAGCGTTTTTGCAGCAGGGATTAGTACTGCACTTTTTGTACTTGTAATGACAAATGATGTTCATCAGGCTGTTTTTTCATTTGGAGAGGAAACTTTCTGGTCAGATGATCAGTATCATTATTCGTGGGGATATTATATAGTAATGATATGGGTAGCTGTATGTATGTGCATGACATTATTATTTATGATGCGAGGTGCAAAGGTACCACACAGCAAAAAGAGAAAGCTTCTGCCGTTTGTGCCAATTATTCTGATTGGAATTTATGCTATATCGTATATTGCCAAAATACAAGTTTTAAGATTAATAGCAGGAGATATGACATCAGTAATCTGTCAGCTTGTGATGATTTCCATTACGTGTTGTATGTGGAGTGGTCTCATTCCTGTTAATACAGGCTATGAACAATTTTTTAATGGCAGCACGCTAAATGCACAGATCAGACGAAATGATGCGAGTATACTGGCAAGTAGTCATAATAGCTCGTTATTATCTGAGCAGATGGTTAGGCAGGCAATGCAGACAGGATGCTGTACAGAAAAAAATGTCCGCGTCAAGGCAGGTGCAATAAAGGGAGGTTTTGTAGTCTGGCAGGAGGATATATCTCTACTTAATACATTGCTAGAGTCACTTCAAAAAAGCGAGAAAGAGCTTGAAGTCAGCAATGCATTGTTAAAGGCAGAAAATGAAATAGAAGAAAAGCAGGCCAAAATTGCAGCTCAGACGCAGCTTTATGACAGGATAGAAGCTGATATGAAAAAAACAATTCAGCAAATTGCATCTGAGCTTTCAGAAAAAAAAGAGAATACAGCGAGAGAACAGCTTTTTAAGATCAGCGTAATTGGAACTTATATGAAGCGCCGCTGCAATCTTTTGTTTTTGGGGCAAAAAAATGATCAGATTTTACTGGATGAACTTTTATTTTGCATTAGAGAGTCAGTTGACAATATGAAATGGGCTGGAGTTGACGGTGATGTTTTTTGCACAAAAGAGGGCAAGGTACCATTTTTATTAGTACTGCAGATGTATGATTGCTTTGAACAGATTATAGAGTTGTTTTTAAAGACAATGGAAACTATTTTTGTTAGAATAAGCACAGACAATGGAAATCTTGCACTTAGAATGATGATTGCGCAAGGATTAGAAAAAAAGAATGGACAGCCAGTAATGATCGAGCAGGTACATGCAGTGTTTGATGAAAATACCATATATAAGGTTATTATGGAAGAGGATGAGTGGATAATTCATGTGGAGAAATATGTTTCAAAATCGCAGAGCAGCGATCAAGGAAGGCGGTGATAATCTTCCAATGGGGCTATGCTTTGCGGCTCAATCAGGCAATGTGTTATTTTTAAATCGAATGATGGAATCGTTAAGCTATAGGCTTATAGGAGAGTCGCTGCAAAATGCAACATATTTTTGGGACAGAATTGCAGACGGAAACTTGCAAAATGGAATTGTGTGCGAAAAACGGCCAGAGCTTACAAAAGAAAATCAATACTTGATCCGCTTTGCAAATGGAGAGTGCAGAACATTTACAAGGTCAATACTAGAGTTGGACGGCGAAGAAATCGTGGAAATTACATCAGCAGATACGACGGATCTGTATGGACTTTTGTGTGAACAGGAACGAAAAAATAAGTCATTATTTCAGATTAGAAAACGCCTTCAGGAATATCAAAAGCAGATTGTGAAGGCAGCAAGAGATGAGGAATTGCTTCAGGCAAAGATGCGCTTTCATGATGAGCTTGGAAGAACACTTATGCAGACAAGACGAGCACTTTTGGATGATAAAGGTGAGGATGCTGTTTTGGAAGCATTAGATTCCTGGAAAAAAACAATTACGATTTTCGATTTAGGAGAGCGGCGTACAAAGACAAAAGATCCGCTTACGTATCTGATTCAGACAGCAAATGCAGTAGGTGTGAAACTTGTGTTTTTAGGAGATTTTCCAAAAGAGCAGGAAATTCGGGAACTCGCAGTGAAAATTGCAGTAGAGGCACTTACAAATGCAGTTCGTCACGCAGATGCACGGAAGCTTCGAATCGAAAGTAAAAAAGAAAATGGATGGCAAATATTAAGTTTTCAAAATGATGGAAATAAGCCGAAGGGACCAATAGAACCAGTCGGTGGACTGGCAGGTTTGATCAGGCAGATTGAGGCAGCTGGAGGAGTGGTCACAATTGAATGGACGCCAAGGTTTAGCCTTACTGTTAAACTTATCTGTACCTGCTAGTAAAGTTACAGATAAGTTTGAGCGCAAAAGCGCAGAAAGGCAGGCATATGGTAAATACAAAAAGAAAAAGATATCGCACAATGATTGTAGAGGATGATCCAATGGCAGCGCGCCATCTGGAAATGGTGTTAGATAAGATGGAGAAAATCTTTATATCATATGTGATTGAAAATGCGCTGATGGCAGAGGCATATTGCTGCCGTGAACATATTGATCTGATTTTAATGGATGTCTGCACGGCAATGAATGCTAGTGGACTAGAGGCTGCTGTTAAAATTAAAAAAAATTTTCCGGCTGTGAAAATTCTTATCTTGACATCGCAGCTTGATCCGGAACTTTTACGAAGAGCGCGTGAGGCAAAAATCGAGGGATTCTGCTACAAACTTTCTGATGACAGTGAGATTACTGCGGCAATTTGCGCAGTTATTAACGGAGAAAATGTTTATCCGGATGAAATACCAGTTGTTAAGATTGGGAATGCATGGAGCACAGAGATTGACTGGCAGCATATGAATGTTTTGAGAGAGTTATCAGCAGGAAAAATGGATGAAGAGATTGCAAAGACGCTTCATCTTTCAGTATACACTGTAAAAAAATATATATCACATTTAAAGGATATGACAGGTTATCGAAATCGCACAGAGCTGGCAGTTGCGGCAAGCCGTCTGGGATTAGTAACACCAGGATATTAAAAAGTACACAAAAGAGTATTCTTTTTCTCATAGGAATTGTATATACTAAAAGAACAAAGATATAGCAAAAGTGAGACAACAATTAAGTTCAGAAAGGAGAGGCCTATGAGAAAAAAAGTGTACGCAGCGTGGATTTTAGCTATTATTATGGTCATGTCTGGTGTTTTATGTACACAGGCAGAGACAGTGTCTACGGGAAAGGCACATGGAAGCAAAGTAAATACGACGGGGGAGACCACTCCGACAGAAGCAGAAAAGCAGTTTGAGGAAGCAGAGCAGATTCATGTGACAGTTAGATACAGTTCGGACTGGGAATATAGTGAGTACTCATATAGTTCAGATTATGGATCTTATGTGGAGTTAAGTATTCCGGATGATGGAATTTACGTGCGAATTAATGCAAGCATCAATACCCCGCTTGACTATGCATCTGAGCTATATGATTTTGGAATCAATGCTTATGATGTGATTGTAGAGGATTCCTGCGAAACTGTTTCAATCGGAGGAATGGAATTTGTTCAGGGAGAAAATGATTATTACAAAGCATTTTTTGGATACGATCAAGAATCTGCTATGTATGCAAAAATTATGGTATATGGAGATCCTGAGGATCCTCGTGTAACAGAACTGATAGATAATGTTACATTCCATAAAAAGGAATACACTAAAACAAAAACACCATGGTATTGGGATGGAGAGGTTTATGTTCCAAAAGATACAGAACCAGTTCAAGTAGGAAATTTCACAGTTGAAGCAGAATATCTTCCAATTGATACTGTATATCCTACCTTCAATAATGGATATTCAAAAGTAGCAAAATCAGGCGGCTGGTATTATGTACTTACAGATGGAGACGTTAGCGAGTACAGTGATGAAGATGGAGGACTCGCATATGAAGGAGATGTCTATTTTGATTTTGATGTTGAAAATATCTTTGGAGACGAAGATGGAAATCTGTATGCACTTGGAAATGGCGGACCGCTTGTTCGATGGGGTACAGAAGAGAATGAAGTGCTGCTTAATTACTGCGTAATGGTGTCACTGCATCCATCAGGAAAGAAAGCAGTTGGATGGAGCTACAGCAACAGTATCACAGAATACGACTTTGAAACAGGAACTAATAAAGAACGTGTAATTGATCCAGTTGAGGGTATCAATTCAGTCAGTGTAACAAAGGACTATCAGGCAGTATGTGGATATAAGGAATCAGAGACATTGCTTAATATCTATGATAATAATTGGAATGAAGTGATGACAATTAGTTCAACAGATACAGAAAGCGGTATGTTAGAAGGTGTATCTGCATTTGAGCAGACACAAAATGGCTGGGTTATATTTGACAGTTGGATGGAAAATGTAATCTTTGTTGGTTTTGATGGTGCGATCCTCAAAGAGGTTTCTTATGAAGAATTATTTGGAACTTTAAATTGGCCATATGTAAATGGAACCTGCATGGATGAAGAGGGAAATGTGATTGTTGCGATTACAGATCAACGCGAAGATAATTCATGCTATGAAACAATTATTTTCAAGCTGAAGGGCTTCTGATAAGCAGCCAGATAAGCAGCCAGAGGAGGGAGAAATCCCTCCTCTTTTTTAACGTAGATAAGCAAGTAGCGAAGCGGATTGCGAATAGCTACCTTGTTAAAAATGTTAGAAAATTCTGATAATTAAGAAATAAAAAATGAACAGTGAAAATAAATGAAAAATATTTTAAAAAAGTACTTGACAAATAGAAAGAGACAGGATATAATGAAGTCACAAACAAAGAAAAACAACTCAAGTAAGATATTAGAAATAAATCTTACAAGAAATCTAAAAAAGGAGGTACAGTCCAATGGGATAGTAATCAAAATCTAAAAAAGCTGAAAAGCAAAAATGATCGAAAAGAGGTACGGACCAATGGGACGGTAAGTTGTATTAGAAGAGATCAGAAAGAAAGCTGAAAAGCAAAACGATTGGAAAGAGGTACAGTCCGATGGCATAGAAAGTAAATGTACAAAGTACAAAAGCAGAAAGTACATAGAAGAACAAAAATGTATGAAGTGGAGTACAGTCCAATGGCGTAGTGAAAGGCTAATAGGCAGAGAATAAAAAAGAAAAACAAATAAGAATTATCAGACGAAGTCAGATAAATGTTTTTCAAGTCTCATAAAGGTTTGTAGTGAAGAATAAAGAATAAAGATAGATGAATGAAATGAAGTTAGTTTAATAGGAGAACGGTAGAAGACCGATAACATAAAAGTAACAAGCTAACGAAGGCAAAAGAAGATAAAGAAGAGTAATGGAAAATAAATAAAACTAAATAATTGAAAGAGGTAAAATCCGATGGATGAAATAGTTTGACAGCGGGCATCAAAAAAGAAGAAAAGATGCCCGCTTTTTAGTGCGCAAAAATATAATTTTTTCTTCAGTCTGTGTCCATTGTCATGATAAATAATTTATGGTATACTTTTGTCGAAGTAATTCGAGAAAATAAAAAAGGATGTAAAATTATGGACTTTTATTTGGGAAGATCAGATTGGAAAACACTGCAGCGTGGAGAAGAACATAGTTTTCTTTTGGTCAATGGTCTTGGCGGCTACTGCAGCCAGACAGTGATTGGTTCAAATGCGCGTCATGACCACAATTTGCTCACGGCAGCGCTTGTGGCACCAACAAAGCGTTTTGCCATGGTGCGCCGAATAGAAGAAATTCTTCATGTGGGCAGCAATGCTTATCGTCTGGATTCACAGGCGTATGTTACATCATCAGATGATGCAGCGGGTTTTCGTTTTCTGGACAGCTTTTTTTATGACGGACTGCCTTCTTGGGAATATATGGCGGAGGGTGTGCGTGTCACAAAACGTTTGACACTTGTATATGGAACAAACAGTCTAGCAATACAGTATCAGCTTTATGCAGATGAGGGCGTGGATGCATGGATTGAGGTTATTCCAGTGTATGGTTTTCATTCAAAAAATGATCGTCCACTTACATACGAGACGATTAGCTGCCGAAAAAAAGAAGATCGCCTTTTTATGTCAACAAAAGAGGCAAGTTTGTATCTTAATACAGATGGTGATATCGAGTCGATGGAAGAAGAACAAGTACAGTGGTATCGTTTTGATCAGGATGGACCTGACGGACGAGATGGCTGGGGCGGCGGACGAAAGATTCATAAAATCAAGTCAGCGCATACAACAGAAGAAGATATTGATAAGCGTGTGTTAAATGGCAGTGTTATGCTTAATTTGATTTATGGCATGGATGAAAACTGGATGAATATACAGCGCGAAAGAGAAGAAAAAACACAGAATGATCTTTCAGCAGTATTTTCTCATTTGTGGAATCAGGAGCATGAGCGCCAGAAAGCAGTTATGGAGCAAAGTGGAAGAGTAAGTGAAACGGCTCGTCAGTTAGCTGTAAGTGCACAGGCACATTTGACAAGACGTGATTCCACAGACGGCATGAGTATTATGGCAGGTTTTCCATTTTTTGGTGACTGGGGCCGCGATACGATGATTGCTTTTTATGGATGTACGCTTGCAATTGGCCAGATGGAGGCAGCAAAGAGTATTTTACAAACATTTATGCGTTATTGCCGTAGGGGAATCATGCCAAATCTCTTTCCAGAGGGTAAGGATGAGGTGATGTATAATACAGTAGATGCATCATTGTTATTTATAAATGCTCTTTGGGAATATCTGCAGCATGTGACAGAGAAAGAGTGTGATCCTAGCTTTGAAGCAGAAGCAATTAAAATCGCAGAGTCGATCATCAGCTGGTATAAAAAGGGAACAGATTATAACATTCATATGGAAGAGGATGGACTTCTTGCGGCTGGAAATGGTCTGTGGCAGCTGACGTGGATGGATGTGCGGTTTGGTGATATTTTGCCAACACCACGCCATGGAAAGCCAGTTGAGATCAATGCATACTGGTATAATGCTGTTTGTATAGTGAGAGAGCTTTTAAAAAAGCAGGGTGAAGAAGAAAAGGCAGCGCGCCTAGATGTGCTTTCAGAAAAAATCAAAAAGAGCTTTTTAAAGAAATTTACAAAGCCAGACGGTACACTTTATGATGTACTGCCTGAAAATGGAGAGCCAGATGATGCGTCAAAGCAGGTTCGCTGCAATGAAATTTTTGCATTGACAATGCCATTTACTATGATTGAAGCAAAACAGGCAAAAGCAATTCTTGCACAGGTAAGAAGAGAGCTTTACACACCAGTGGGATTAAGAAGTCTTTCTCTGTATGATCCGCAGTTTCATCCACATTATGGCGGTACTCAGTTTGAGCGTGATATGGCATATCATCAGGGAACTGTGTGGGCATATCCGCTTGGTGCATATTATCGTGCATGCATTCGCTTTTCTGATGAGCCAAAGCAGACAGCAAAGGAGGTTTTGCATCAGCTAGACCAGCTAAATGCAGCACTTGCAGAAGGATGTCTGGGACAAATTGCTGAGATTTATGATGGTGAATGTCCTGCTGAATCAAGAGGCTGCTTTGCGCAGGCATGGAGCGTGGCAGAGCTTCTTCGTGCTTATGAGGATGCGGAAACTGCTGTGGTTTTTGGGAGGAACATATGACAAAAAAAGAACTTGCGCTTGAGACAGTTGCACGTTTAAAAAAAGAATATCCTGATGCAGGATGTACGCTTGAGTATGAGGATGCATGGAAGCTTTTAATCAGCGTGCGTCTTGCAGCACAGTGTACAGACGCCAGAGTAAATCAGGTTGTTCCAGGGCTTTATGAAAAATTTCCAACAATCAGTGCTCTGGCAGACGCAGATGAATCAGATATTGAAGAGATTGTGCGTCCATGTGGACTTGGAAAAAGTAAGGCAAGAGACATAAAGGCTTGCATGACAATGCTTCGCGATGAGTATGACTGCAAGGTACCAGATGATTTTAATAAGCTGTTGAAGCTTCCGGGTGTTGGCAGAAAAAGTGCAAATCTGATTATGGGAGATGTATTTGGAAAGCCGGCAATTGTAACTGATACACATTGCATTCGACTTTCGAATCGCATTGGTCTGGTAGATGGTATAAAGGAGCCAAAGAAGGTTGAGATGGCATTATGGAAGCTGATTCCTCCAGAAGAAGGCAGTGACTTTTGTCATCGACTTGTTATTCACGGAAGAGAGATCTGTACGGCAAGAACATCGCCATATTGTCATCGCTGCTGCTTAAATGACATATGCGAAAAAAATGGTGTCGAAAAAGAAAACAGCAAATAAAGGCAAAGAAAACAGCTAAGTTTTTGCAAAAACAAAACGAAGCATAAAACAAAAAATTAGAAAATATCAACAGAAAGGAAAAGGAGATACGAAATCATGAAATTAACAGTATCACAGAAAAAAACAACACCAATTTCAAAGGATCTGATCGGAGTATTTTTTGAGGATATTAATTATGGTGCAGATGGCGGCATTTATGCAGAGCTTATTGAAAACCGTAACTTTGAATTTGTAGATTGCTATGGTGATAAGGGTGATTATTATACAATTTTTGACGGGGGATATGGCTGGAAGGCATACCCGGCAGAGGACAGCGCTCGCTTGCAGGTCGTTTGTGGAAGTCCCGTTTCTGATGAAAATCCTCATTATCTTCGCTTTACAGCAAATGAGGCAGGTGCTGGCTTTTCCAATCAGGCATATAGCGGAATTACCTTAAAGAAAGGTGCTGCATATAACGTTTCCTTTTATGCAAGAGCAGTCAGCTTTTTAGGAGAGATCACTGCAAAGGTTGTAAAGGATGGCGTAACATATGCAGAGGGCAGTGTGCATATGGCAGAGGAAGATAAGATGCACTACTGGCACAAGTATACACTTACTGTAACTGCATCAGATGACGTAAATGGTGCGCTGTTTGTATTGGCACTTGCAGAAAAAGGAACAGCTGAGTTTGACTTTGTTTCCATGATTCCGGCAGATGCAGTTGCAGGTGTATTTAGAAAGGATGCCTTTGAGATTTTACAGGCATTAAAGCCGGCATTTATGCGTTTCCCAGGAGGCTGTATTGTAGAAGGAAATACAATGTCCAACCGTTATCGTTTCAAGGATACATTAAAGCGCATTGAAGACAGAAAGTGCAATTGGAACCGCTGGGCTGTACATAACAACCGCAAGGAAAACGATTTCCACAGTGAATTTTCTCACTACAACCAGACACTTGGAATTGGTTATTATGAATTTTTCTTGTTGTGTGATCTGATTGGTGCAAAGCCGCTTCCTGTTATGAATGTAGGAATGGCATGTCAGTATCAGTCTTATGAGTACATGGAAATTGGAAGTGCAGAGTTTGAACAGATGGTTCAGGATACGCTTGATTTAATTGAGTTTGCAAATGGCGACGAGTCAAGTGAGTGGGGAAAGGTTAGAGCACAGCTTGGTCATAAGGCACCGTTTGGACTTGAATATCTTGGAATTGGAAATGAGCAGTGGCAGATGGATAATACAGATTTCTTTGCACGCTATAAGATTTTCGAACAGCGTATCCATGCAAAGTATCCAGAGATAAAGCTTATTGGTTCAGCAGGACCGGATGTTACCTCAAATCATTACACCGATGCATGGGAGTTCTACCGCAAGGAAAAGAAGAACAATCCAAACTTTGTTTATGCAATTGATGAGCATTATTATATGCCACCGCAGTGGTTCTTAGATCACAATGATTTTTACGATAATTATCCGAGAGATATAAAGGTATTTGCCGGTGAGTACGCAGCTCATGATCCGGAAATTAATATTGCCCATGTCAGCAAGAATAACTGGAAGGCTGGTATCAGTGAAGCAGCATTTTTGACAGGAATTGAGAGAAATGCCGATGTAGTAGCACTTTCCTCATATGCACCGCTGTTTGCAAGAGTAAATTATACGCAGTGGGCACCAGATCTGATTTGGATGGATGAAAATACTAGTTGGGGAACACCAAGCTATTATGTACAGAAACTGTTTTCAAAATTCCGTGCAGAGAGCACACTTGATCTGGGAGATCAGATTGAAAAGCTTCGTGCACAGGGAATTTATTGCAGCGCAGGCGAAACTGAAGATAAAACTACAATAGTTAAGCTTGTAAATACAACAGACAATGAAGTAAGCATTGACCTTGAGAATGAGGAAGGAAAGGCACTGACACCAGTTAAAGAGACTGTTATGTGCGCAGCACTTACTGATTACAACTGTGCTAAAAAACCGATGTGTGTTGCACCGAAGGAAACTGTTGAATGCAGCAGCGAGATCAAAATGGCACCGCAGAGCTTTATTATAGTCGAAATTAAATAATATTTGTCAAAAAAAGACTTTCTTTTTCGTGAAAAATAGGCTATACTGTAGGCAAGTGCGCAGAGTGAAATTTGCGTTTGACAAATTGATTATTGACAGCAGACAGGAGAATACAATCATGAGATTTTTAGATGCAGAATTTGTTCAGGGATTCATTCGTATGGCAAACGATGGCTGGGAGCAGGGCTGGCATGAGAGAAACGGCGGAAACCTTTCTTATCGTGTAAAGCCGGAAGAGGTAGAGTCCGTTAAGGAAAACTTTGAGGCAAAGGAGTGGAAGCCAATCGGTACTAGCGTTCCGAATCTGGCAGGAGAATATTTTCTTGTAACAGGAAGCGGCAAGTATTTCCGCAATGTTATCATTAAACCAGAAGATTCCATCTGCATGATTGAGGTAGATGATAAGGGTGAAAATTACCGTATCGTATGGGGACTTGTAAATGGCGGAAGACCAACAAGTGAGCTGCCGTCTCATCTGATGAACCATGAGGTAAAGAAGCTTGCTACAAATGGTAAGTATCGTGTTATTTATCATGCACATACCACTAATGTAATTGCGCTGACCTTTGTTCTTCCATTAGAGGATAAGGTATTTACAAGAGAGCTTTGGGAGATGGCTACCGAGTGCCCAGTTGTATTCCCAGATGGTGTAGGTGTTGTTCCGTGGATGGTTCCAGGCGGAAGAGACATTGCAGTTGCTACAAGTGAGCTGATGAAGAAGTACGATGTTGCAATCTGGGCTCATCATGGTATGTTTGCAGCAGGTGAGGACTTTGATTTGACATTTGGTCTGATGCATACTGTAGAGAAGTCAGCAGAGATTCTTGTAAAGATGCTGTCCATGCAGCCAAACAAGCGTCAGACAATCACACCGCAGAATTTCCGCGACTTAGCGGTTGATTTTAAGGTAACTCTTCCAGAAGAGTTCCTTTATGAAAAATAAATTTAAAGGAGAAAGAAACAAATGGCTAACAGATTTGTGTTAAATGAGACATCTTATCATGGCGCAGGAGCAATTAAGGATATTGCTACCGAGGCAAAGGGAAGAGGATTTAAGAAAGCATTCGTATGCTCTGACCCGGATTTAATTAAATTTGGTGTTACAAAGAAGGTAATTGATGTACTTGAGGGAGCTGGTCTTGATTATGAGATCTACTCCAATATTAAGCCAAACCCAACAATCGAGAATGTACAGACTGGTGTTGAAGCATTCAAGAAGTCTGGTGCTGATTACCTGATCGCAATCGGTGGTGGTTCTTCTATGGATACCGCAAAGGGTATCGGTATTGTAATTGCAAACCCAGAGTTTGAGGATATCAGAAGCCTTGAGGGTGTTGCACCGACAAAGAATAAGTCTGTTCCGATTTTTGCAGTTCCGACTACTGCAGGTACTGCAGCAGAGGTAACAATCAACTACGTTATCACCGATGTTGAGAAGAATCGTAAGATGGTATGTGTAGACCCTAAGGATATTCCGGTTGTTGCATTTGTAGACCCAGAGATGATGTCTAGTATGCCAAAGGGACTGACAGCTGCAACTGGTATGGATGCACTTACTCATGCAATTGAGGGTTACATCACTGCAGGTGCTTGGGAGCTGTCTGATATGTTCCACTTAAAGGCAATCGAGATTATTTCCAGAAGCCTTCGCAATGCAGTAGCAAACACACCAGAGGGAAGAGCAGACATGGCTCTTGGACAGTATGTTGCAGGTATGGGATTCTCTAATGTAGGTCTTGGAATTGTACACTCTATGGCACATCCTTTAGGAGCTCTGTATGATACACCGCACGGTGTTGCAAACGCAATTATCCTTCCGACAGTTATGGAGTACAATGCACCGGCTACTGGCGAGAAGTATCGTGAAATTGCAAGAGCAATGGGTGTTCAGGGTGTTGATAACATGACTCAGGAAGAGTATCGTAAGGCTGCAATCGATGCAGTTCGCAAGCTGTCTGAGGATGTTGGTATTCCAGCTGACTTAAAGGCTATCGTTAAGGAAGAGGATATCCCGTTCTTAGCTCAGTCCGCATACGATGATGCGTGCAGACCAGGTAACCCGAGAGAGACAAGCGTAGAGGAAATTGCAGAGCTGTACAAGTCTCTGATTTAAGAAAAATAAGTAGAAAGCTGTCGGCAGTTGCTGGCAGCTTTCTTTAAGAAGGGTAATAAAAAGAGTAACCGCGCATTTAATGCGCAGAAATGGGGTTTCTATGGATATAAGAGAACTCAGAACTGAACATATCGAATTTTCAGGAGAGATCATGGATCGTGTACTTAGAAGTGCGATTTTAAATTCGAATGTAATCGATGTGATTCAGGACAACAAACGGCCATTTGATGAGCTTATGTCGAAATATCGCTGTGCAATTATGGAGATTGAGACAAAGTTTAAAGTATTGAATGAACAGTATTCACTTCAGTATGATCGCAATCCAATTGAAACGATAAAGACGAGATTAAAGTCAATGGAGAGTATCAGTCGTAAGCTGGCTCAAAAAGGAAAATCCTTTAGTGCAAAGTCAATGGAGGAAAATCTTGATGATATTGCCGGTGTGAGAGTAATATGCTCATTTCAGGAAGATATATATACATTGGCAAAATGTTTGCTTGATCAGGATGACATTGAACTGCTTGAGACAAAGGATTATATTAAAAATCCAAAGCCAAGCGGATACCGCAGTCTTCATTTGATTGTACGTGTCCCAATTTTTCTTCAGAATGAAAAGTGTTTGATGAAGGTTGAGGTACAGCTGCGTACTATCGCAATGGATTTTTGGGCAAGTCTTGAACACAAGCTGCGCTACAAAAAGGAGATTCCAGAATTTGAAAAGGATTCTCTTCAAAAAGAATTGTTTGAATGTGCGCAGATGATCAATACACTAGATCAGCGTATGGAAGCGGTCAAAAACCGTTTGGCAGCAGGCGGACAATGGGAGAAGTCATGAGCGAAAAGTTGGAAAAAAATCTGGAGCAGACAGCATCAAAAAAGATGCGTCTGCTCAAACTGTTTTGGTCTACTCTATATCTGAGTGCCTTTACATTTGGCGGTGGTTATGTCATCGTGTCATTAATGAAAAAGAAATTTGTGGATGAACTTGGATGGATTGACGAGGAAGAGATGCTCGATCTTGTTGCAATTGCGCAGTCCACACCTGGCGCGATTGCTGTAAATGGTGCAATTGTAGTCGGTTATAAGCTGGAAGGTATTATTGGAGTTATAGCGGCGATTGCAGGAACAATTATTCCGCCATTTGTAATCATCTCTGTTATTTCATTTTTCTATGAGTTGTTTGCTTCAAATGTGTATGTGCAGCAGGTGCTGACAGGAATGCAGGCAGGCGTTGGTGCAGTAATTGCATGTGTTGTATTTGATATGGGAAGCGGAATTGTCCGCTCAAAAAGTATATTATCTATGTGCATTATGATTGCAGCATTTATAGCAGGTTATGTATGTAATGTCAATGTAGTATTGATTATTTTAGCCTGCGGTGCTTTAGGTGCAGTTCTTACACTAGCACAGAGAAAGAAGGTGCAGAAATGATTTACTTACAGTTATTTTTAAGTTTTCTTCAGATCGGTGCCTTTTCTTTTGGAGGCGGATATGCTGCGATGCCACTTATTCAAAGTCAGGTGGTTGACAGTCACAAATGGCTTAGCATGGCAGAATTTACTAATTTAATAACGATTTCACAGATGACACCTGGTCCGATTGCAGTAAACAGTGCAACATTTGTAGGATTAAAGGTTGCGGGTATTGGCGGAGCGGCTATTGCAACAGCTGGATGTATCCTTCCTTCATGTATTTTAGTTACGCTTCTTGCAAAGCTTTATCTTCGTTACAGAAAAATGGATCTGTTACAGGGAATACTAGGAATGCTTCGCCCGGCAGTTGTTGCACTTATAGCTTCAGCAGGTGTTTCTATTCTAGTTACAGCTTTTTGGCCAGAAGGTATGATTTTGATTCAGAAGACACAGATTGATATGGTAATTATCTTTATTGTTGCTGTGTATCTGATTCAGTTTCGCAAGATGAACCCAGTGCTTGTCATGGTTTTAAGCGGCGTGGCAAAACTTGGTATTTATCTTGTAGGAAGCTTCCTTTTGTGATAATGTATTCATTGGAAATTTGTAACTATTCAGAGCCATGCAAAATTGCTTTCTGTGAATGCTTGCATTCAGACAGAATAGCAATTTTATATGGCGAGATAACCACATGAGCAAAATAGAAGCATCGAAGATGCGATTTTGCGAATGGGGTTCTGAATAGTTACGGAAATTTTACGAAAATGAGAGGATAAACAATGCTTTTATATTTTATCAGACATGGACAGACAGACTGGAATAAAGACATGAGAATGCAGGGACAGTCCGATATTCCACTTAATGAAAATGGACGCGAATCTGCAATTGAGGCTGGAAAAACACTGGCAAATACCCATATTGACCTTGCCTTTTCAAGCCCATTAAAGCGTGCAAAGGAAACGGCAGAGCTTGTATTGGCAGGAAGAGATATTCCTATTATTGAGGATAAAAGAATTGAAGAAATTTGTTTTGGTATTTGTGAAGGCATGAGAGGAAGAGATGAAAATGGGCAGCCGGTTGGATGCTTTGCTGAGTTCTTTGCACATCCAGAGCAGTATCAGGCACCAGAAAACGGTGAGGATGCGAAAATGCTCTGCGCGCGTACATGGAACTTCCTTGAAGATATCACAACAAGAGAAGAGCTTCAGGACAAATCTATTTTAATTGCAACACATGGTGCAGCTTTGCAGTCAATGATGTTGTGGGTGAACAAACAGCCAATTTGTGATTTTTGGAAGAGTGGTCTTAAGAAAAACTGTTCCGTAACAAAGGTGGAAGTAAAAGATGGTCAGATTAAGGTACTAGAAGAGGGAGAAAAACAGTATACAGCATAAGAAAAAGTCTTCTGTCGATTGTGACAGGAGACTTTTTCCTTATAAAAATAATTTTTTTGCATCATTTAGGCGCATATAGAATTGATCATAAAAATCAGATCCATCCTGATATGGTGTAAGGTAAAAGACTTTTAAAATATAGGAATGAAGCGTTTTTATTAGTTCTGGCGATAATCCTTGTGATGCCTTGGCAAGATCCTTTAAAAAGTAGTGCCAGTCACAGACAAATTGCTCATAGCGCTTTAACTCTGGAATATTAATCCACTGGCGTACCTTTACCTTAGCTAAGTGTTCTTTTTTACATTGTCCTGTCTGTAAAAAGTAGGAAAATCCAGTGCCGTCATAGACGCGTCCCAGAGGAAACAGGCGGCAAAAGCCAGGGCGAAACATATGAATAGAGCAGCGCCCAGCTTCATTTAAAAAAGAACACTGATCCTTATCAGAAGTCATGGCAATTGCAGGTAAAACAATTCCATCAACAGGAGTCAATTGCAGCTGACCATTAAAAAGAGCAGCCGCAGGAACATGCAGTCCCTGAGACATCTGGTAAACATCAAATGGGTCTAATAAGATCGAATTGCCCATATGACAGCAGCATTCATGGCAGCCATCGCAGCCAAGACTGTCAGCACGCACCATATCAGAGGACGAGTAAAGTTTACCGTTCGAAATTTCATCCATAGAAACAGATCGAAGCATAATATTAAAATCCTTTTCATTTATTTCCTTAATAGTACAACAAAACAGGCGAAAAATCCATCATTTATGTAAGAAAAATGTAAAGTTAATATCCTTGCAAATTAAAAAAAGTCTGATATATTAAAAGTAACAAGTGTTGTGTAAAAATAAGAGGAGGTTAAAAATATGTTATCAGTATTTATTTTGGCGATTTTAATAATTGCACTATTAGCATTTTTGTGGTATGGGTGGAAGAATCATAAATTCGGTGAACATTACGGAATCTACTGGATAGCGAGTGGATTGGCGATTGTTTTATTAGTGATTCATGTTTTCAAGAGAGAGCAATATCAGAATCTTATGCCTATTGTAGCAGGTGATGTGATTATAATATTGACATTTGTTATGGCAGGAATTATTGGATATAAGCAGAAGAGTTAATATTCGCGAGAAATCCATTCGGAACGGTACCCTTTGTTGATCTGGTAAATTTTAGAAGCGATTTTTAAGGTTTAAGGAAAGTGGTTAATGAGAAAGGAGTAAATGCAAATGAATACATTTATTGTAGAGGCGGAGAATTATAAAACGTTGCAAACAGAAAATGTTAACATTTCTGAATATGGTATAACACCAGATTCTGTCTATTCTATAAAATTTGAAAAAGGACAGGATGATACTTTGATGCCACAGTATCAGGTGCGTTATCCAACACATGAAGAGATAGCAGATGAGCTTTGGAACTGGTTAGAAGAATATGGCTGTTTGGAGCCATATCAAAAGGTCCAACAGTATTATGAGGACTATCAGGCAATGTATCCGGCATATAATCAAGGTGAACTTTATTGTTATCCGGGAAAAGTGGCATATTTATCTTATTATGGGGATGAAATTGTGATCATACAGAACAATATGGAATTTTCATATTCAGGTCCTGCAATTTATTCAAAAGAGGAGTTACCACAGGAACTTAAAAATATATATCGCTATGCAAGCTACCAATATGGCGATTATTCATTAAGCAAAAATTTGGAAAAGATTGATCTGGAAGGCTGCAGTCGAGCGGAAGCAGCAGATTACTGCAATGCAATTATGGAGCAGTATGGATATGAGTTTGCATCTGTTGATGTATATACAATAATATATGAGCACATTCAGGAAATTGTAAATGATCCGCGATATAAGGAATGGTGTCTTGCACCAGGATATGATCCAGTTAATCAAACAGGCGGCGAATGGAGAGAAGGAGATGATGCCTATCTGATTGTATACAGAGATTTGTCTTGGAATAACCAACCGGTTCAAGTATCGGAGTATGCTAGTTGCAATTATGCCATTTATAGTCCGAGATATGGACTTATTGATATGTTAATCCAATATCCTCCAGAATATATTGGAGAAACGCAGTGTACTATTATTTCTGAGGAAGAGGCCTTAAAAAAGGCAAAAATTAAATTTAAGAAAGATTTTGAAGACGTAGAGACGATGCAAGTTCTTTCCAGCGAAGTGGTATATAGTTTAGATTCTGACAGTGGAACTAACACCGTATATGAATATGGAGATGAGAGGGAAGGAACATTTTCACCATATTGGAAAGTGACATTTTCAATGGCATCAATGTTCTCTGATGTTAGTGATAAAAGCGCAGAGCAGGAACAGCCAGTGGTGGATATACTTGTTCCAGCGATTAAGTGATATAATATTGTGCTTGTATAAATTTGTTTTGTGCAGTACTATGAAGAAAATAATTAGAAAAAGGAGCAGCAGTGCTATGGAATATATTTTAATGCACCGCACAAAAGAGATAGCGCGAATTGAGCTTGATGAGTTTTCAAATATCGCTTCGATTTATGAGGTGTATGATAGCAAGCATCTTCCAGTGGGAACTGTACAAAAAGAAGTAGTAAACAAGAGGGCATTGGCGAAATGGTGGTCAGGAAGATCAATTCCAGCAAGCAGGCAAGGTTTAAAAGAAGCATTGCAGGAGCTTGGAATGACAGTATCTCAGGAGCTTCTTGATAAATGCTATGGACTTAGTCTTTCTGATCAGTATTGGATTTTACCTAAAGGTGAACGAATTACATGGGAAGCAATTAACTTTTTTGATCATTCTTTTTCAGAGGATGTTGGAAATCTTCTGTTTGGTCATGGCAGTGCATCTACGAGTATGAGTCTTGTATCTCCTGATAATACTTCAGATGGACAATTGATGAAAAAATGGAAGATTGCAGATGGAAAGCGTATTCTAATGAAAGGTTCAAGTAAGCCATATTATCAGGAGGCTCTTTGCGAAGTGATTGCATCTCGTATCGCAAGTCGTCTTGGAATTAATCATGTGGAATATTCAGTGGTTTGGGAAAATGAGGAACCTTTTAGTCTTTGTGAGGATTTTATTACAAGGGATACTGAATTAATTTCTGCCAGCCATATTATGAATGCATTTAAAAAGCCAAATAATTTGTCAGAATACGAATATTATATTCAGTGCGCAGAGAAGCTAGGCGTGGTGAATATACGAAAAGAAGTAGAAAAAATGATTGTATTGGACTTTATTATTGCAAATGAAGACCGGCATTTCAATAATTTTGGATTAGTAAGAAACGCAGTTACGCTAGAATGGATTGGGGCAGCGCCGATATTCGACTGTGGAACGTCACTTTGGTATAACACACAGGAATCACGTATAAAACCACTAGCACCGTCATTGCAGGGAAAGCCATTTAAGAAAACGCATGCAGAGCAAATTCATCTGGTCAAGGATTTTTCGTGGATAGATCTAAGTGCACTTGATGGGTTTGAAGAAGAGGCAGATGCAATTTTTGCCCAGTCTGAGTACCTGTCAGATGCGAGAAGAAATATTCTTGTAAATGCGATTCGAGAGCGAATTAACTTGATTGGAGAACTAATTTAAAGCGAATAAAAAGAGCAAAGAGAGACACTTCGACAAATTTGTTGTTAGTGTCTTTTTGCTGTTAATAAAAAAATGCAAAGTCACTTCGTCGAGGCGCGTTTGTTGTATACCGGGTAGCCATGGCAGCATATACCCCTTGCTTAATTTCCACATCTGCGGTAAGATAAATCTGTAATGATGTAAAGCACAGAGTACAGAAAGGAAAGACTGCCATGGAGTATGACAGATTTCAGGAAATCCTGCAGGAAGAGGCAGAAAAGATACCGGAAAAGTTCTATGAGGGACTTAACGGTGGTGTAATCATCTCAGAAGAGACAAAGCTAAGCCCCTATGCGCAGAACAATGATTTGTACATTGCAGGCCAATATCTGCACAGCTACCAGATGGGAAAACAGATCGTAATTTATTATGGAAGTATGATGCGTTTATTCGGCTATCTTGACGATGAAGGAATGCGCCGTGAGATTGCACGTGTGCTGCGTCATGAATTAAAGCACCACATAGAAGGGCGTGCTGGTATTCGTTCTCTTGAAAAATGGGACGAAGAGCAGATTGCAGCTTATCTGCAGAGAGGGCTTTGTGCGGAAAGGAAAAGGGAAAAATGAATCAGGAATGGTCATTGGACGTACTGTATCACGGATATGAGGATCCGAAGTTTGACGAAGACATGAAAAAATTTGAGAGTGAGGTTGCTGGAATGAAGGAAAAAATCGAAGCAGCCAAAAAACTCGACCCAGTAAAGGGACTGGAAACATGTCTTATGGTAAAAGAAGAAATGGCAGCATTAGGAAGCCGTCTTGGTGAGTTTATTTCATTGAAGGCATCTGTTAATACGTCAGATAGTAAAACAAATGATATGGGAGCACGTTATGACCGTATCGCAGCAAATCAGACAGCAGCAAACGTTGCATTTTGCAAGTATGTAGCTTCAATTGAAAATCTTGATCAGGTGATTGCACAGAGCAGTTTGCTTACAGAGTATAATTATTATCTGACAGAGATAAAGAAAGACGCAGCTCATATGTTATCAGATGATATGGAAGATCTGATTGCACATATGGATATCACAGGCGGCGGTGCATGGGGCAAGCTGTTTGACTATTTGACATCTACATTAAAGGTAGATTATGAGGGAGAGGTTATTACTCTTCCGGCAGTCAGAAATCTGGCAACAAGTGAGGATAAGGAAGTAAGAAAGAAGGCATATGAGGCTGAGCTTGCAAGCTATGATAAAATTGCAGACTCTATTGCATTTGCACTTAATAATATCAAGGGACAGGTATCCATGTTAAGCGAAAAGAAGGGATATGAGAGTCCTCTAGCTATGACACTTGAACAGTGCCGTATGAAAAAGGAAACTCTTGATGCAATGTTCACTGCAATGCGCGAGTATCTGCCAAAGTTCTGGGAATATTTAAAGGCAAAGGCAAAATATTTAGGATACGAAGGCGGATTGCCGTGGTATGAGATGTTTGCACCTGTTGGAAAGATGGATTCTAATTATACTGCAGAAACTGCAAGAGATACGCTTGTAGAAAACTTCAGCCATTTTTCAAAAGAATTGTCAGATATGATGGCACGCGCTTTCGCAGAGAGCTGGATCGATTTTTATCCTCATGAGGGAAAGGTAGGCGGTGCATTCTGCGCTAATGTGACAACCGAAAAGCAGAGCCGTATTTTGACTAATTTCAATGGTTCATTTGATTCTGTTGTAACACTTGCACATGAGCTTGGCCATGCTTTCCACAATAAGCAGATATTTGAGAACCGTATCTTAAATCAGGATTACTCTATGCCAGTTGCAGAGACAGCTTCTACTTTTAATGAGACACACTTTATGCTGAGTGCATATAAAAAGTCAAATGATCCACAGGAAAAGCTTGCTATTCTGGAAAATTTGCTGTCCGGAACAACTCAGATTATCTGTGACATTTATTCCAGATTTTTATTTGAGGATGCAGTATTCCATAAATGTGAAGCGCAGTTTTTGATGACAAATGACTTAAAGGAGATTATGCTTGATGCTCAGAAGCAGGCATATGGAGATGGTCTTGATCAGACAAAGCTTCATCCATATATGTGGACTTGCAAGGGTCATTATTATTCATCAGGATTAAGCTACTACAACTTCCCATATGCATTTGGTGGTTTATTTGCAATGGGTCTGTACACACAGTTTTTAAATGAGGGAGATAGTTTTGTTCCGAAATACAATGCACTGCTAAAAGCAACTGCGACATGTTCCGTAGAGGACACAGCAAAAATGGCAGGAATAGATCTGACAAAGCCAGATTTCTGGAGAAGCAGCCTTCAGACATTTGCAAATCTGATTGATGAATATGTAGCATTGATCGGGTGAAAAATGCTCGGTTCGTACTTTTCCCTGCAATTTCGCATGGCTCTGAATAGTTAATAAATTATTTATTTTTAATAAGGGTTTGGTAAGAATTCGTAAGATTTCTTTAAGATGATGGTCAAAATTTGGACACAAATAACATGTATTATATAGACAAAGCTTAGATGAAAGCTTTTGAAACAGTCGGCCATAGATGCATTATGAGTAAGTGCATTGGCTGTGAATTAGAGAAATCCACAGGCAGACAAAACATCAAGCCGGGTGAGTTACCGGCAGCCCTCCCCCTTTTTTAGTACCCTGGCGAAAGCCAGGGTATTTTTTTATGTAAAAGTTCACGCGTCATGCTAGATCTGGACAAATTTCATGCTTGCATGAAAATTTGTCAGATCAGCAGGACGAAGTGGACGCCCGTTAATGAACAAAACAAAGCTGCGAGCAAACTTAGTTTGCGATTAGCAGCGACGCACGGAACGTGCGGTTTTGTGAATGGGCGTCCCGTGAACAGTGGTGAAACCATTCACCGAAGGGCTTTTATAATTCTGACTATTGTTCACTTTACATTCATCTCTATTTGTGCTAAAGTAATCAATGATTTTTATTGATTGCCTGTGAAGACTCAGGCGGAAGGAGAAAGAAAGGAATGAGTTTTAAGGAAAAGGCCGTTTCATGGCGGCAGGAGGTACATATCGGCAAGACAAAACCACGTCTGATCAAGGCGGCAATATTGTTGCTTTGCTTTGGCATTCTGATTGGCATGGCCTGGTATTACAGTGAATTTTCTGCGAAAGATTGTGCAATTCTTGCAGGTATTTGTGTGCTCACTATCGCCATATATATGATTGATATGCCGGTGCATCCAGTGATCCGCATTCTATTTGCACTTGTCATCCCGTTAGGCTGTTTTTACACATTTGAGACGCTGACTCATCAGATGAGTACCATGATTGAGCTGGCAAAGCGGCTTAATATTGCATTTTACTATTGGTTATTTTTATTTGTGTTCTTTATAGCTGGGCGAACTAGCATTTCAATGGCCATCTGTGTGGCAGCAATTGCCATTATTGGTGTTGGCAACTATTTTGTTGTTATGTTTCGTTCAAATCCTATTGTTCCATGGGATATATATTCCTTTGAAACAGCAATGAGTGTGGCAGACAACTACGTCTTTTCAGTAGATTGGGCGCTTGCAGAGCACATCGCAATGTTTATTTTAATGTTGATTGTCGGTGTGAGAACCAATATTCGTCTGAATAAAAAATCCTGCGTCCGATTCTTACTGTGGCTATGTGTATTCCGGCTTATTTTTATATTTCATATTTATGGCAGGATAATTTAGAGAGAAATACAGGATTAAATGATACTTTGTTTAATGCAAAGTATATGCACAGTAAGGATGGCTTTTTTGTGTCATTCATTTTGGACATCCATTTTCTTCAGATTGAAGAGCCAAAAAATTACTCAGATGAGTATGCATTATCTCTGCTAAATGAACAGGAAGTGGAAAAAGTGGAGACACCAGAAGAACTGCCAGATATCATTGCCATCATGGATGAGACATTTTCAGATCCGGCAGTGCTTGGTGAGTTTGAGACAAACAAAGATTATATGCCGTTTGTCCATAGCATCTTAAGAGGTGAAGTAGCCAATACAATCAGCGGTTATACTGATGTTTCTGTTCTTGGAGGAAATACAGCAAACTCTGAGTTTGAATTTTTAACTGGAAATTCCATGGCATTTTTCCCAAATGGATCAGTTCCATATTTACAGTATATACGTGATGGTATCAGCACAATTGTTCCTCAGTTAGAGGAGTATGGTTATACGACATATGGTACACATCCATACCGCGCAAAGGGATGGAATCGTGAGTTTATATATGATCTTATGGGCTTTGACTATCGTTATTTCCAGGGAAGCTTTCCATTTGAGGACAAGCTTCGCAACTATGTTTCTGATGAAGCTGATTTTAAGAGTATTTTAGAGTGGCGCAACAACACAGAAGGACCATTCTTTATGTTTAATGTTACTATGCAGAATCACAGCAACTATGGCGGTGATTTTGATAACTTTGATCCGCAGATTGTTGCTAAGTTTAAGAATACATCTTCAAATAAATATCTGAACAAATATTTGTCTTTGATGTACGAAACAGATCAGGATGTTGCATCACTTTTAAGTGAATTATCTCAGTCAGATAGAAAGACTATTGTTGTGTTCTGGGGCGATCATCAGCCAAATGATTATGTGGTTCGTCCAATTTACAAAGAGTATGGTCTTGATTTTGACAATCAGACATACGAACAACAGCAGCAGCGTCAGAAGACTCCATTTTTCATCTGGGCAAACTATGATATTCAAGAGCAGACAAATGTAGAGATCAGCTTGAATTACCTGAATATTCTGCTGTTTGAGACTGCTGGATTACAGCTCGATGAATATCAGACATTCCGTAAAAATCTGTGGCAGGGTCAAATTCCAATGATGAATGCAGTCGGCTATCGAAATGATGACGGCGATCTGGTGGAGTACGACGATGCACCTGAGGAAATTCAGAATCTTTTGAATGAGTATCAGAATATTCAGTATTACCGCATGGAGCGTGAATATTCGAAGAAAAAGTGACGTCCTGTGTGTGGTGGCGGTATTTTTCACGTGTTGCCATTCCACCACGTATATGACGCTCAGATTTATTGATATCGAGAATAATCCGTGTCTGGAAAGCCAGGCGCGGATTTATTTGTATCAAACGCTGTGTGACATCCTTGTGAACTGTTGATTTGCTGACACCAAACTGTCTGGCTGTCTGGCGAACCGTGGCGCCGTTGTCAACAATGTACTGTGCAATGTGAATGGCGCGTTCCTCTATGTAATCTCTCATAAAACCCTCAAAAAAATATTTGTTTTTACAATGTATGCATAGGCAAATGAGAATAGAAATGCTATAATGGAAAAATGGGAGATCATTCTAAATAATAGAAAGAGAGGGAATACAATGGAAAAAGAAAAAACAGTTCTCGAGGTATGTACAGACAGCATAGAGTCTGCAATTGCAGCCAAAAAGGGAGGCGCAGATCGTATTGAGCTATGCAGCAATCTGATCATAGGAGGAACGACACCAGATACGAAAATGTATCGTATCATTCAAAATGAGGCTGGGATTCCGGCGCGCATTTTAATTCGTCCAAGATTTGGCGATTTTTGCTACAGCAAATATGAAAAGGAACTGATTCTGGAACAAATTCAGGCGTTTCGCGAGGAAGGCGCACAGGGCGTTGTTATCGGTGCACTGCTGCCAGATGGAAGTTTTGATCTGGAGTTTATGGAAGAATGTATGAAGGCGGCTGGAAAGTGTAAGGTGACATGTCATCGTGCATTTGATATGTGCAGAGATCCATTTGAGGCACTTGAGGCACTGATTCATCTTGGTGTGGACACATTGTTAACGTCTGGACAAGAGCCATCAGCGCTAGCAGGAGCAAATTGTCTTGAAGCACTTGCAGCAAAAGCAGAGGGAAGAATCCATATTTTGGCAGGAGCAGGTGTGTCAGATTATGTAATAAAGCCATTATATGAAAAGGGAATCAGACATTTCCATCTTTCAGCAAAGATAGAGCTTGAGAGTGCAATGAAGTATCGAAATACAAGAGTAAGCATGGGTCTTCCGGGAATGAGTGAGTATATGATCTGGCAGACAGATGATAAGAAGGTAAGAAGTGCACGTATGGTGCTTGATGCATGCAGCGGCAAAGAGGCATAAGAAGCTTAATATGTGTGCATATTTGAAAGACGGCATTAGAAAAGGCCCGGCAAATCATTGAAATGCCGGACCCTGTATAGGGACAATCACAAGTCTCTTGTCTTTTGAGGGGGGCCCGGTGCCTTGCAGCACCGGGTATGAGTATGAAAAAGCTTTCAAGTGATGGGGAATCGACTTGAAGTACTTTTTAAGTACAGTTATAATGTATCTCAAAAATGTGACAGAAGTTTGTACGAAATCTGAATAAAGAAGAAAAAAAATTAAGGAATTATGAAACAAAAGAAGAACCAAACAAGCCTTAATAAATTCGTAAGAAGTATTTTTTGGGAAAATCGAAAAAAATACTTTCCCTTTTTCAAGATATTGTATATAATGATACTTGTGTAGGCATTTATCCGGGGGATACTTGTCTTGGGAAAGGAGTTTTAACCATGGCATTTGGCGTGTCAACTGATATAGGAATTGATTTGGGAACTGCCAGTATTCTGGTATATATAAAGGGGAAGGGCGTCGTCTTAAAGGAGCCCTCCGTTGTAGCATATGACCGCAATACCAACGAGATAAAAGCGATTGGTGAAGAGGCACGTATGATGATTGGACGAACCCCTGGAAATATCGTTGCAATCCGTCCGCTTAAGCAGGGCGTAATTGCTGACTATACGATTACGGAAAAGATGATCCGATACTTTATTCAAAAGGCAATCGGAAAGAGAACATTTAGAAAACCGCGCATTTGTGTCTGCGTACCGAGCCAGATTACGGAAGTAGAGAGGAAAGCTGTAGAGGATGCAACCTTTAATGCAGGTGCAAGAGAGGTTTATCTTGTTGAGGAGCCACTTGCAGCAGCAATAGGTGCAGGCATCGATATCACAAAGCCTTGTGGAAACATGATTGTTGATATTGGAGGCGGAACTACAGATGTGGCTGTAATTTCACTCGCAGGAACTGTTGTCAGTGAATCTATAAAGGTAGCTGGTGATGATTTCAATGAGGCAATTGTACGCTACATGAGAAAGAAGCATAATCTTTTAATTGGCGAGCGCACAGGTGAGGAAATCAAGATTAAGATTGGTACCTGTTATCCGCGCCAGGAAGAGCTTGCAATTGATGTAAGAGGCCGCAATCTTGTAACTGGTCTTCCAAAGACAGTTACGATTACATCAGAGGAGACTCTTGAGGCACTTTCTGAGTCAGCAAATCAGATCGTAGAGGCTGTACATATGGTACTTGAAAAGACACCTCCGGAGTTAGCAGCTGATATTTCCGATCGTGGTATTGTACTTACGGGCGGCGGCGCGTTGCTGACAGGACTTGAGCAGCTTCTTGAGGAACGTCTTGGAATCACGACGATGACAGCTGAAGAACCAACTACTTGCGTGGCAGTTGGAACTGGAAAATATATGGAAGTTATGAACTCGATAAGAGATTAATAAGTTAGTAGGTAATATAGTGAGACAGACCGGCAAAAGAGGGCGAAAAGCAACATCTTTGCCGGTTCGTTTTGTTCATGCAGGAAAACTATGTAAGGGTGAGAAAATGGTAGAGTTACAGGGATATATAGACCGGATTGTCTTTCGCAATGAAGAAAACGGTTACTCGGTACTTTGTATGAAGGAGGGAAACAAGGAGGAGTTTCTTGTTGGCGTTTTTCCTGATGTGTCCGAGGGAGAATATTTAACTGCGCGCGGGGAGATGAATGTCCATCCGATTTATGGAAAACAGCTTCGTGTTCAGGAGTATGAATTTACCGCGCCGAGTGACGCAGCTTCGACATTAAAATATTTAAGTTCCGGTGCAATAAAGGGAATTGGAGAGGCGTTAGCGACAAGAATTGTTAAAAAGTTTGGTGATGATACATTTCGCATTATGGAGGAGGAACCGGAGCGTTTGGCAGAGGTGAAGGGAATCAGCATGAGAAAGGCGCTAGAAATTTCAGGTGCCGTTGCAGGAAAGAGGGATCTTCGTCAGGCAATGTTGTTTTTGCAGCAATATGGCATCACTCAGAACCTTGGCATGAAAATATACAATTTTTATCAAGGCCGTTTGTATCAGGTGATTCGTGAAAATCCTTATAAGCTTGCAGATGACATTGACGGTGTAGGATTTCGTATTGCAGATGAGATAGCATCGAAAGCTGGAATTTTGCCAGATTCTGATTTTCGTATCAGGAGTGGAATTTTGTATGTGCTTGAACAGGCAACAGGACAGGGACACACATGTCTTCCGATGGATCAGCTGATGCAGGAGGCTAGACGGCTGCTTGGTGTGGAGATTGATTCTATGAATGACCGCATCATGGATCTGATCATGGATAAGAAAATTGTCGTGAAGACAAAAGAAGACATTCAGATGGTGTATTCCTCTGTCAGCTATTATACAGAGCTGACGATTGCACAGATGCTTAAGGATTTGAATATAAAAGATACGATTACATCTGATGAGATTTCGGCAAAGATCAAGGCAATTGAAACAGAGCAGGATATTGCACTTGATGATCGCCAGCGCCTTGCCGTATCGGAAGCAGTCAATAATGGTTTGACAATCATTACCGGAGGACCCGGAACAGGAAAGACAACAACGATACGAACAATTATTCGCTATTTTGAGAAGGAAGGTCTTGATATATTATTGGCTGCACCGACTGGACGCGCGGCAAAGCGCATGAAGGAGGCAACAGGATGTGAAGCAAAAACTGTGCATCGTCTTCTGGAGCTTTCTGGAATGGTGGGCGAGGGTGCAACATCATTTGGACGAAATGAAGATAATCCGCTTGAGACAGATGTTGTGATTATTGATGAGGTATCAATGGTTGATATCTTTTTAATGAAATCACTTCTTCGTGCACTAGTTCCTGGAATGCGTCTGATTCTTGTAGGTGATGTGAATCAGCTTCCAAGCGTAGGCCCTGGAAATGTACTGCGCGATATGATTTATTCAGATGCGTTTCCAGTTGTACGCCTTGAGAAAATTTTCAGACAGGCAGCGGAAAGTGACATCATTATGAATGCGCACAGAATTAATGCTGGAGAGATGGTGGAGCCAAGACCCGGAAGTCGCGATTTTCTTTTTATTAAGCGCGACAATCCAGGAAATATCATTGGCGCGACAATCACGCTTTTAAAGGACAAGCTTCCCAATTATGTAAACAGCAGTACACGTGATATTCAGGTATTGACACCAATGAGAAAAGGTCTTCTTGGCGTGGAACAGCTAAATGTTGCTTTGCAGGAAGCATTGAATCCGCCGGATCCTTCTAAGCAGGAGCTTACTGTTGGCAGTTTTATTCTGCGTGAGGGTGATAAAGTCATGCAGATCAAAAATAATTACCAGATGGAGTGGAAGGTGTTAAATAGTTATCGTATGCCGCTTGATGAGGGTGTCGGCGTATTCAATGGAGATATGGGAATTGTGAGGGAAATAAATTCCTATACGGAAAGGATTACAGTTGAGTTTGAGGAAGGACGCCGTGTTGAATATGAGTTTAAGCAGGCAGAGGAATTGGAACTAGCTTATGCCGTTACAATTCACAAATCACAGGGAAGTGAGTACCCGGCCGTGATTTTGCCGCTTCTTGGAGGACCAAGGATGTTAATGAACAGAAATCTGCTTTATACGGGAGTTACAAGAGCGAAAAGCTGTGTTTGCATTGTGGGAAGTGTGCACACTTTTCAGGAGATGATTGCAAATGAACAGGAGCAAAAACGTTACAGCGGATTAAAGGATCGGATAAAGGAGGTATATGAGCTGGCTTGATGAGTTGTTTTTTCCAAGGCGCTGTCCTGTGTGCAGAGACATTGTAAGCCCATGGGGAGAAATGATTTGTGATACCTGCAGAAAAAATTTTCATTTGGTAGCAGATAAGGGCTGTTTAAAATGTGGCCGTCTGCTGCTTAATGAAGAAAAGGAATATTGTGAGGATTGTATGAGAATGAAACGCTGCATTGTCCGCAGCCTGACTGGATATGATTACAGGCAGGAATGGGTTCACAAAATGATCTTTCATGTAAAGTATCATAATGAAAGACAGCTTCTTGACTACCCTTGCAGCGAGGCAGCTCATGAGTATCGAGATACTATTATGCGATGGCAGTGTGACTGCTTAATTCCCATTCCGCTTCATCCATCAAGACAAAAAAAGCGTGGTTTTAATCAGGCGGAGGAGATTGCTAGGCGAATAGGAGAAGATTGGTCACTTCCAATTGACACAAAAGTTCTAATTCGTGTCAAAAAGACACGTCCGCAAAAAGATCTCGACAGTGCGACGCGTCAGAAAAATCTTGAAGATGCATTTACAGCAGATAAAAAACGGGCACAGGCATACAAACGCGTGATACTTGTCGATGATATTTATACAACAGGAAGTACCATGGAATCATGTGCTAAAGCACTTCTCGCGGCGGGAGTACAGCAAGTCTACGGATTTGCACTCAGCTCAGGGAGGGATGGAGCATCATAGTTACAGTTCACACAATTATTAATACCTAAATGGCGGTGAGACGAGTTGATTTTACAAGGCGGAACGTTGTAGTGGGACTTTCAAAGTAACGTATGATGATAAGTAGTGTAACAGGTGCCCACGGAAAAGTGACGCCGACAAAACAATCGTCGAGCCGCCTTCGTAAACTGCCGCATTTTATATTTTTTTTAGAATCATTCGCTCATTTTTTAGATACGCATTAGGAAGAATCTGATATAATAAGCTTATGGCATCCAGTTATCGATAAAGCTCATAAATTTTGAGCAGACAAGCTGGTAAAACAAAAGAAAGGAGAGTGCCATGAAGCTGAAAAATAAGCTGATCATATCATTTTTAATGATTATGGCAATACCGTTGTTTTTATTTTGTGTATTTAGCGTTGTGTTAGTACGCTATCAGTTTGTAATCATTCAGAACAGCTATGGCGTGTCAGCAGAGCTTACGGATTTTTTTCCTAATAATAATAAATTATTTAGTCAGCTGATGAACAATGTACAGCTGAAATTGCAGGATGAAATAGAAGAAGACAGTCAGTTGCTGGAAGACAAAAAGATGCTGGAAAAGTACTGTGAGAAGGAGGCAGGAGAATTTATTAATGTAGTTGTTCTTAAGGATGAGGACATTTACTACAGCTATAAGCCTCTCAAGCAGGAAGAGATTGAGGCAATCGAAAGAGAGTCACAGGAAATAATAGATGCAGCCGATGATACTAGTACTGTATATCTGAGTAAGGAGAATACTATACTTGGAAAGGCAGCTGACAGCAAATTTGCAGATGGAAGCCGTGCACAGGTATATACACTTGTAAAGGTTAATCAGTGGCTTCCAGAGTTAAAGCAGCTTGTTGTTCAGTTTGTGCTGGCAATGATTTTTATCCTATTTTTGACGGCATGTATTTTCACAACATGGATTTACCGCTCAGTTGTACAACCTATTAAGGAGCTTCGCCTGGCCACTGAGAAAATTAAGTCAGGAAATCTTGATTTTTTGGTGACTGCTGCATCAAATGATGAGATGGGGCAGCTTTGTACAGATTTTGAGAAGATGAGACAGCGCCTTAAGGAAAGTGCAGAGGAGAAGATACGCTTTGACAACGAAAATCGTGAGCTGATTAGTAATATCTCGCATGATTTGAAAACACCTATCACATCTATCAAGGGATATGTGGAAGGAATCATGGATGGTGTTGCTGATACACCAGAAAAGATGGAACGTTATCTTAAAACTGTCTACAACAAGGCAAACGATATGCAGCGCCTTATTGATGAACTGACATTTTACTCAAAGATTGATACTAATCGCATTCCATACAATTTTAGAAAAATCAATGTCAGCGATTATTTTGGAGATTGTGCCGAAGAAGTTGGACTTGATCTTGGTGCAAAAAATATTGTATTCCAGTATGCCAATTATGTAGATGAACAAGTAATGGTTATTGCTGATCCAGAGCAGATTCGAAGAGTGGTCAATAACATCATAAGTAATTCATGCAAATACTTTGACAAGTCACAGTGCTTTATCAATATGCGAATAAAAGATGTCGGTGACTTTATTCAGGTTGAGATTGAGGATAATGGAAAAGGAATTGCGACAAAAGATATTCCATATATATTTGATCGTTTTTACCGCACTGATTCATCGCGTAATTCGGCAAAGGGAGGAAGTGGTATCGGCCTTTCTATTGTGCGCAAGATACTAGAGGATCATGGCGGAAAAGTTTGGGCTTCAAGTAAAGAAGGTACTGGAACAGTTGTGTACTTTGTTTTAAGAAAATATCAGGAAAATGTACAAAATGTAGAGTCAGCAGAGGCAGACGATACAGATGAAAAAACAAAAGAGGCTAAGACAAAGGAAACAAAAGTAAAAGAAGCCAAAACAAAAGAGCAAAAAGTGACGAAAGAAAGCGGTACAGGAAAGGTTGTATTTACACAGGATAATTCGTCAAAAAATTCAACGCATATAATGCAGATGCGCGGAAAAGAAAGGAAGGAATGACATGGCAAGTATATTAATAATAGAAGATGAAATTAGCATTGCAGAGTTAGAAAGAGATTATCTTGAGCTTTCTGGATTTGAGGTTGAGATTGAAACATCTGGTACTAGTGGACTTGAACGTGCACTCAAAGAAGATTTTAATCTGATCATTTTAGATCTGATGCTTCCAGGAATTGATGGATTTGATATCTGCAAGAAGATTCGTGAGCACAAGAATACACCTATTATAATGGTTTCAGCAAAGAAGGATGATATTGATAAGATAAGAGGTCTTGGTCTTGGTGCCGATGACTATATGACAAAGCCATTTAGCCCAAGTGAGCTTGTTGCAAGAGTAAAGGCACATATGGCACGTTATCAGAGATTAGTTGGCAGCAATGCACAGCAAAATGATATTGTGGAGATTAGAGGAATCAAGATTGACAAAACAGCGCGCCGTGTGTGGGTAAATGGTGAGGAAAAGGCATTTACAACAAAGGAATTTGATCTGTTGACGTTTCTTGCTGAAAATCCGAATCATGTTTTCACAAAAGATGAGCTGTTTCGTGAAATCTGGGATATGGCATCAATCGGTGATATTGCAACTGTAACTGTTCATATTAAGAAGATTCGCGAAAAGATTGAATATGATACCTCCAAGCCGCAGTATATTGAAACGATCTGGGGTGTAGGCTATCGCTTTAAGGTTTGATTTTATTACGATATTTTAAAGGAAAAGGAATAAGTATGAAAAAGTACATTTTATTTGATTTAGACGGTACGTTGACAGATCCGATGGAAGGAATCTGCAAATCAGCGGCAAGGGGACTGGCACATTTTGGGATTAAAGCTGATTACCATGATCTGACATTTTTTATCGGACCGCCGCTTTTAGATACGTATCGTGACAGGTATGGTATGAATGATGAGCAGGCAAGGGAAGCTGTTGCTGCTTTTCGTGAGTATTTTCAGCCGACTGGGATTTACGAAAATGAAATTTATCCGGGCATTGAAGAAATGCTAAAAGAACTTCAGGATAAAGGGTATTTTCTTGCGATGGCAACCTCAAAGCCAGAGGCGTTTGCTGATATTGTGCTGCGTCATTTTCATATCCGTGATTATATAAAGGTAATGGCCGGAGCTACGATGGATGAGGGAAGAACTAATAAGGCAGAGGTTTTAGCATATGCGCTGGAGCAGATGAATATTTCAGATTTGTCTGAGGCTGTCATGGTTGGTGATCGAAGCTATGACGTAAAGGGAGCACAGGCAATGGGAATTGACAGTGTAGGTGTTCTGTACGGATATGGAAGCCGTGAGGAATTAGAAGAAGCAGGTGCTACGAAGATTGCTAAGAGCGTAGAAGATTTAAAAAATATTCTTTTGAATTGGAAATAATTGAAAGAAAATGAAGCTACATTAAGTAGACGGAAACTAAGTTTAGAGAAGTATATAGGGCTTTGGTTCAAGGCATGGGCTGTAGAACCAAGGCTCTTTTTGTAACGATTCAGATTCAGAATAATGTAAAGTCGAGGTGTGGCTCTGAATTGCTGCTGGTAAATTTAAAAAGATTCAGTCAACAATGGAGTTGATACGCATCACAGCTAGTAAGTATTTTGAAACTGTTTAAATAATTCTATATAATTTACACAATTAAGAAAAGATAAAGAAAAACTTAAAAATATTTTTAAAAAGTACTTGACAAAATAGGAAGCGTAGGCTATAATGAAGTCACAACAAAGAAATAAACATCCAAAAAAAATAGGGAGGGAAACCCAGAAAAGGAGGTACGGTCCAAAGTACAATTAAGCTTCGTTTCATTACTTAATAAAAAATGATCAGATACATAATGATATCAAAACAAAATGATCAGTACAATAAAAGTAAATGAAACATAGGAAAAAAGATTCGGCACGGAATGGATTTTCAAATCTGCCAAAAGCAATCAAAGATTTCTTATTTGTGAAGAGAAAACAAATAAGAGGAACCCCAAAGAGAAAGAAAAGAATCGAAGGGAAGCCGATAGAAAAACGTGGTATTTGTATCTCGGAAACATGATGAGAGGTATTTGTATCACAGAATAGTCTATCTTATCAAAGAAATGCAGGCAGAAAAACAAAAATCAAAAAAGAAAAAGATGTTCTTGCAGGATGAATCAACAAACAACTAAATAGTAAAAGCAAAGCGGATAAGAAAAGGCGAAAGAACCAAAAAAGAAATCTTATTCCTAAACCTGAAAAGTTGACAGCCAAAGAAAGAGGTATTGTCCAATGGATAACGAGGTTTGAGAGCGGGTATCGAAGAAAAAGAATCGGTACCCGCTTTTTTGGTGTTTGGGAATAAAAGCGAAGATATTATTTCTTTGCTGCTTTCAAGCTGCAAAAAAATGAAAAAACTTGTTGACAAACTCTTTGAAGAGTGGTATTATAGTCAACGTCGCTGAAAACAACACAGACACAACAAAAACAATTCAGAAACAATAATGAGAATTGTAGCAATAACAAAAACAATTCAAAATCATTAAAAACAATGAATTGAAAAAAGTTGAAAAAAGTGCTTGACAAACGCAAGCAACTGTGATATATTATATGAGCTGTCGCTGAGACGGCAAAGAAAAAATCACAAAGAACCTTGATAATTGAACAGTATAACCAA
>ERZ809296.555-NODE-555-length-58850-cov-22.865873_pt1 | contig 58850 bp, 77 predicted proteins | sample MGYA00520511_ERZ809296 | MGnify/ENA primary metagenome ERZ809296 (study PRJEB31576, sample SAMEA3212662) | Homo sapiens | biome: human-gut; feature: human gut; material: fecal | place: Sweden | collected 2012 ...
GCAAGCAGATGGCGTGCAAAGTCGCCAGACGCTCTTTGTGCGGTATTGCCTTATGCCTTTTCCTTTTTCTGTTCGGTCACCTTTTCTGCCTCCATATTTTTCGGCAGCACCAGATTCAGCAGGATCGACACCAGAAATACCACGGCAACACAGTTCTGTGCAAAGACATTCTGCACCATCCGGGGGAAAATCGCAAACAGATCTGCACATTCGGTAAAGCCCAGACCGATGCTCAGGGACAGTGCGGCAATAATCATATTCCGCTGGGTAAAACCGCACTTGCTGATCATCTGCAAGCCGCTGACTACAATGGTGCCGAACATCATAATGGTACAGCCGCCCAGCACTGCGTCCGGCAGTGTTGCCAGCAGTGCTCCGAAGATCGGAAAAATGCCGGCGAGGATCATGATTACAGCTCCGATGGCAATGGTGAACCGGTTTACCACTTTGGTCATTGCCACCAGTCCCACGTTCTGGCTGAACGAAGTGATCGGCATGCAGCCGAACACGGAGGAAAGGGAACTGACAAAGCCGTCACAGGCAATCGAGCCGGAGGTTTCCTGCGTGGTCACGTCACGATCCAGACCAGAGGCAGCCAGTGCCGAGGTATCCCCAATGGTTTCCGTGGCAGACACCAGGAAGATCAGCACCACCGACACAATGGCATCAGCGTGAAACTCCATGCGGAACGGCATCAGGTGGGGAACCGCAATGATCGAGGTTTCCCGCAGGGCGGAGAAATCGACCTTTCCCATAAACACCGCGAGAATATAGCCCACTACCAGACCGAACAACACGGACAGCTGCTTGAAGTAGGACTTCGCGAAAATGTGGAACAGGATACAGCAGAGCAGCGTTACGGAGCCGAGGATCCAGTTTTCCGCAGAGCCGAAATCTGCACTGCCGCTGCCGCCGCCGAAAGAAGTTGCTCCGACTGTCAGCAGTGAAAAGCCGATTGCTGTGACCACGCTGGCGGACACGATCGGGGCAATGATCCTGATCCAGAACTTCGCAAAAAGTCCCAGTATGCCCTCCACTATGCCGCCGATGAGCACGGCTCCCATAATCGCTCCATAGCCGTATTGGGCACCGATAAAGCACAGCACCGACACAAAGGTGAAGCTGATGCCCATGACGATCGGCAGTCCGGAACCAATTTTATGGAAAATCGGGAATAGCTGCACCAGCGTGCCGATACCGGCAATCAGCATGGCACTCTGGATCAGCATTGCCATATCAGAAGCCGCCAGTCCGCAGGCTCCGCCTACGATCAGGATCGGGGCAATATTTGCCACGAACATGGCGAGGATATGCTGCAAGCCAAAGGGAATCGCCTTATGCACCGGCACCATGCCGTTCAGCTGGTACAAGTTCGTAATGGAAGCTTCTCCCATCGCCTGTTTCACGCGGGCTGAAAATTTTTGTTTTTCCATTTGTCCGCCGCCTTTCAGTTCTGTTCCCGAAAGACAATGGTACCGGTGGAAGCGTCCATACTGTCTACGATTGCCAGAGATTCCAGCGGATAGCCCAGATTCCGGATAATGCGTCCGCCCTGCTGGAAGCCCTTTTCTACAGCAATGCCGATGCCCTCAACGGTTGCACCCGCCTGTGCCACAATGGAGATCAGTCCTTGCAGGGCACAGCCGTTTGCCAGAAAATCATCGATAATCAGCACCTTGTCCTCGGGGTGCAGAAACTTTTTCGAAACGATCACCTGATTTTTGCACTTGTGGGTGAACGATTCCACCTCTGCCACGTAGACCGCACCGTCAATGTTGACGCTCTTGGACTTCTTGGCGAACACCACCGGCACGTGGAAACAGCTTGCCACGATACAGGCGATACCGATACCGGAAGCCTCAATGGTCAGGATCTTGTTGATCTCCTTGTCGGCAAAGCGGCGTTTGAACTCCTCCCCCATTTGCTGGAACAGGGTCACGTCCATCTGGTGATTCAGAAAGCTGTCCACTTTCAGAATGTTGCCTTCCTTGACGATACCGTCCTTTACGATTCTTTCCTCTAAAAAATTCATGTCACTCGTTCCTTCCTCGGCATTTTGTCAGCATCTGTGCAAAGGCAGCACCGCACAAAACTTATGGCAATATCGGTGCTTTCCAAACAGACACAGACGATAAATATATGTAGCTTATTATACCATTCTCTGCCGGAAAAGTCAATTCGAAATCCGGCGGATTTCGCAGAAGTTTTTGGATTCTTTACGGTTTTTCTGTTTTTCAGAGGGAAACACTGCATAAAGCTTGTGCGTAAGATGCGTCGTCAGATTTCCGGGCAATATGATGAAAAATCTGCACGCAGATTGCGTACAAAGCCGTCAGGCGGGCTTTATGCAGTGCTTCCATAGGGTAACAATAAAATAAAACGACCGCAAGCCGAAAAGCCGCGGTCGTCTGGGGATCTTCTGTGGTGAATGGAGTCCATTTTTTGAAATGGTCTACTCATTCCGATAATCGTCCAGAAAGCTATGCACCACGTGATCTTTCTGGTACGAAATGATTTTGTTCAGGTTGATATTCTCCACGCTGCGGAAAATGTTCTTTTCGATCTGCGGATTTTCCTCTGCCAGCTTGGCGATCAGCTGCTTCACCACCATACGCTTGGAAACCGTCCGTTCGTCAGGATCACAGGTAGTGCAGGTGTCCGTGAAGTGGCAGGCACACTGGATAAACTGCAAGTCGTGATACCGGCACCAGTGCTTGATGTCGGCTTCCCGAATCAGGTACATGGGGCGAATCAGCTGCATGCCCTCGAAATTGGCACTGTGCAGCTTCGGCATCATGGTTTCCACCTGTCCGCCGTAGATCATGCTCATGAGAATCGTTTCAATGACATCGTCAAAATGGTGTCCCAGAGCGATCTTATTACAGCCCAGTTCCTTTGCCTTGTTATACAAATGTCCACGCCGCATACGGGCACAGAGATAGCAGGGGTTATTCTGCACGTGATACACCGAATCAAAAATATTGGTTTCGAACACGGTAATGGGAATTTGCAGCAGCTTGGCATTGGATTCGATGATCTGCCGGTTCTCGGCACTATAGCCGGGATCCATGACCAGAAAGACCAGTTCAAAGGGAAATTTTCCGTGCCGCTGAATCTCCTGAAACAGCTTCGCCATGAGCATCGAGTCCTTGCCGCCGGAAATACACACGGCAATGCGGTCGTTGGGCTGAATCAGGTCATAGGTCTTGATTGCCTTGGCAAACCGGCTGAAGATCACCCGATGAAACTTTTTCCGCAGTCCCTGTTCCACTTCGGCAGCCTTTTCATTTTTGGTTTCCCGCCGGATCTTCTCCTGAAGCCACTTGACATAGCCGCCCACCAGATTCACTGCCGCGTAGCCTTCTTCCCGCAGCTGTTCCGCCACATCAGCACTCAGGATACCGCTGCGGCAGTAGATCACCAGTGTTTTATCCTTGGGAAGATTCTTGTGAGAGGCTTCCAGTTCCTTTTGCGGGATCAGCACTGCCCCGTCGATATGCCCCAGTGCAAACGCCGTGCTGTCCCGCATGTCGATGATCTGACAGGCAGACGGCTCCATGGCTGCCAGTTCCTGTATTGTGATTTCTTCTATCATGTACTTACCTCACCAAACCGCGGTGATACGCGGCGTTTAATTCTGAAATTTCTTTTTCTCCGTCGATATACGGCTGGAAATAGCTGTTCACCAGACCGCCGCCCAGATTGTCACAGCCGTTGCAGAATTCACAGGTCTGTCCGCAGACCTGCAGCGACTGGTTCACAATACGGATTCGTTCTTCCCGTGTGGTATCTTTAATCAATATGGATTGCATGATGATTCCTCCCATAGAAAAACCTGCTTTCAGTGGCATTCCACGAAAACAGGTTTTCAGACAGCACATGTGCATACGCTTTACGCTTCGCTGTCCAGCTTTTCAATGGCTTCCCGCAGGGTACGCCAGCCCAGCACGGCACACTTTACCCGTGCCGGCATATGGGAAATATCCTGTAGTGCAGAAGCTTCTTCCAGCTCCTCCACTTCCGCATCAGTTGCCGTGCCCTTGATCATTTTCAGGAACAGGTCTGACAGATGCAGTGCCTCTGCCTTGGTCTTGCCGATGATCATGCCGATCATAATATCCGCAGATGCCTGCGAAATGGCACAGCCGTCCCCGTTGAAAGATGCGTCCTGAATCACGCCGTCCTTCATGACCAGATTCAGCCAGATGTCATCGCCGCAGTTGGGGTTGACACCCTCCAGCTGAATGGTCGGACATTCCAGATCATATTTGAATTCCGGACGGACGTTGTGCTCCGTCAGGATCTCGTTATAAAAATTATTCATTGCCAAAGCCCATCCTTCTCCGAATATTGGAAACGCTCTCTAAGAACCGGTCGATCTCCTCCTTGGTGTTATAGAACATCAGGCTTGCACGGGCAGTGGAATGGATTCCCAGATGATCGTGCAGCGGCTGTGCACAGTGGTGACCGGCACGAATATCCATGCCGTCGCTGCTGAGCACTTCGCTGATGTCGTGCGGGTGCACCTGATCGACGGTAAAGGAAACGATACCGGTATGGTTGTCCTCCCGCTGTGACCCCAGCACATGTACATGGGGAATGGCATTCATGCCGCGGAACAGATAGGCTGTCAGTTCCTGCTCCACAGCATGGAGAGTGTCCATACCGTAGGATTCCAGATAATCGATTGCCGCAGCCAGTCCCACGGCACCGCCGGCATTGACCGTGCCGGCTTCGAATTTGTGGGGCAGTTCCGCATAGACCGCATCGTAGCGGGAAACGGTTTCGATCATTTCCCCACCGGTGAGGAACGGCGGCATTTTTTCCAGCAGTTCCTGCTTGCCGTACAGCACGCCGATCCCCATGGGAGCCAGCATCTTGTGACCGGAAAATGCCACAAAATCCACGTCCAGTTTCTGCACGTCAATGGGCATATGAGGGGCACTCTGTGCCGCGTCCATCAAGATTACTGCACCGCAGGCTCTGGCACGCTTCACCAGTTCCGGAATATCGTTGACACAGCCCAGCACGTTGGAAACCTGTGTCACTGCCACCAGCTTGGTGTGTTCCGAAAAAGCCTCGTCCATTTTTTCCTTGGGGATGGTGCCGTCCGGCTCGCATTCCAGAAAGACCAGCTTGGCACCGGTGGCACGGGAAACCATCTGCCACGGCAGAATATTGCTGTGGTGTTCCAGAATGGAAACCAGAATCTCATCACCGGCTTTCAGGTTTGCCATGCCGTAGCTGTACGCCACCAGATTCATACTCTCTGTAGCATTTCGGGTGAAGATGATCTCCTCAGGACAGGCAGCATGAATAAACCGCTGCACGGTCTTTCTGGCGTTTTCATAGCGTTCCGTAGCTTCTACGCTCAAGGGGTACAGTCCGCGGAGCACATTGGCGTTATACTTTTCATAGAATTCCTGCACCGCATCGATCACACACTTCGGCTTCTGGGAAGTCGCCGCATTGTCAAAATAGACCCGATCGGTGTTCTGGAGCAGCACAAAGTCCTGCCGCACGTTTTCCGGATTCCACGCTGTCACGTCAGATCACCTCCTCGATTTTCTGGTGCATATACTCTGCTGCTTTCTCGTCAGCAGTTTCCTGACAAAGCTTTTCCAACCGAGCCTTTGCCACGATCTTTTCCGCTTCGCTCTTGCTGATGCCGCGGGCTTCAAAGTAGAACAGCATGCCCTGTTCCAGTTCCCCGATAGAAGCACCGTGGCTGCCCTTGACATCTTCTTCGGTGCAGAGGATCAGCGGAATGGTCTTATTGACAACGTCATCTCCCAGCAGGAGCACGTTTTCTTCTTCCTTACCCTCCGAGCCGGCACAGCCACGCTTCAGGTCAATGGTGCCGCGGAATGCCTTTTCGGCTCCGTCATACAAGGTGCCGTCTGCCTGAATGTCACTCTGGGTGTTCTTGCCGATATGGTTGGCAATCACGTTCATATCCAGCTTTTTGGACGGCTTTACCAGATAGCCGGATTTGCAGGTGAAGCTGCTGCCGTTTCCTGCCAGATCGGTACGGATACCGGAAATCACATTGCCCTGTGCCAGATACAGCCGGATCACCTCGAAAGAAGCCTTTTCGCCGGTGACACAGCCCACATCATTGATGCACTCTGCACTGGCATCGGCAAGGATCTGCACCAGCCGAACAGTTGCTCCGGCCTCTGCACGAATCACAGTCCGCAGTGCCGCATGGGAAGCGTCTGCTTTCCAGATCTGCACCAGTGTCAGTTCGCTGCCGGCTTCTGCCTGTACATGGACAAATGCCGCACAGTCGCCGCCGTCCTCGCTGCCGATTTCCATACGCAGGGTGTCGCTGCCGTTTTCCGGAACGGTCACGGTCATGCCCCACTGAAACAGGTTGTCCACATTCCTGCCCACGCCGGTTTCCACGGCACTACAGTCGGTGCAGGGCTCCAGTGCGGAAACTGCTGCAACACCGTTTTCGGAAACGGTCTGCACGGTGCAGGGCTTCACCGGTGTATAGGGTTCTGTTTTGCAGGCATTGACATGCAGTCTGTGCCATGTCAGTGTCGGAAGTGCATTTACTCGAATTGTATTATTTTCCATCATGCTCACCTCACCCAATGCTGCCTTTCATTTCCAGACGAATCAGATTGTTCATTTCGATCGCATATTCCAGCGGCAGTTCCTTGGAAACGTTATCTGCAAATCCGCTGACGATGCATGCCCGGGCATCTTCTTCGCTCAGACCTCTGGACATCAGGTAGAAAATTGCTTCGTTGCTGATCTTGCCGATCTGTGCTTCGTGTCCCACGTCTGCCTTGCGGGTGCGGACATCGATCGCCGGAATGGTATCCGACTGGGACTGTGCATCCAGCATCAGGGATTCGCAGGAAACCGAGGACTTCGAGCCCTCTGCGTCCTTATTGACCACAACGGAACTGCGGAACGTGCTGATACCGCCGTCCTTGGAAATCGACTTGGTGTTGATATAGGAACTGGTGTCCGGAGCCGCATGAACGACCTTGGCACCGGTGTCCAGATTCTGTCCCTTTCCGGCGAAAGTAATGCCGGTGAACTCCATTTTTGCCCCCTTGCCCTTGAGGATACTCATGGGGTACAGATAGGACACATGAGAACCGAACGAACCGGAAACCCATTCCACCTTGCCGCCCTCTTCGACCAGTGCACGCTTGGTATTCAGGTTGTACATGTTCTTCGACCAGTTTTCAATGGTGGAGTACCGCAGTGTGGCATTCTTGCCCACGAACAGTTCGACACAGCCGGCGTGGAGATTTGCCACATTGTATTTCGGGGCGGAGCAGCCCTCGATAAAGTGCAGGTATGCTCCCTCTTCCACGATGATCAGCGTATGTTCAAACTGTCCTGCTCCCGGTGCATTCAGACGGAAATAGGATTGCAGCGGAATCTCCACGGACACGCCCTTCGGCACGTACACAAAGGAACCGCCGGACCAGACTGCACCGTGCAGAGCCGCAAACTTATGGTCTGTCGGCGGCACCAGCTTCATGAAGTGTTTGCGGATCATGTCCGCATATTCGCCGTGCATGGCACTCTCCAGATCGGTATACACTACGCCCAGATCGGCAACTTCCTGCCGCACATTGTGATACACCAGTTCGGAGTCATACTGTGCTCCCACACCGGCAAGGGACTTTCGCTCTGCCTGCGGAATGCCCAGACGTTCGAAGGTATTCTTGATGTCCTCCGGCACGTCGGACCACTTGGTTTTCATATTGGTATTGGGGCGGACATAGGTAACAATGTTGTCCATGTTCAGCCCGTCGATAGACGGACCCCAGTCCGGCACCTGCAATTCGTTGTAGATCTGGAGGGAGTGCAGACGGAACTGCTGCATCCAGACCGGATCGTTCTTTTCTTTGGAGATCTGTTCTACCAGTGCCGGTGTCAAGCCGGCATCAATCTTATAGGCATCGGTTTCTGTATCTTTAATATCGTAGACACTTCTGTCAATATCTGCGATCTGCTGTTTTTCTTTCACGCGTTTTCACCCTTTCGGTATTCCTGCAACACTTGAGAAACGCTGCATAAAGTTCGCCTGACGGCTCTGCACACAATCTGCGTACAGTCTTCTTTATCCAGTGTGATTACTCTGCATTTTCATAAGCGGCAAAGCCGTTTTCGTTGACTTCTTCAATCAGGGAACTGTCGGAGGTCTTGACGATCTTACCGTTCACCATGATGTGCGTATAGTCTACCGGCAGTGCTTCCAGAATCTTGGTGCTGTGGGTAATGACCAGCAGGCTGCCCCTGGACTGCTTGCGGTATGCTTCGATGCCCTTGGAAACGGTACGGACAGCATCAACGTCCAGACCGGAGTCGGTTTCGTCCAGAATGACAAATTCCGGATTCAGCATCAGCATCTGAAGGATCTCAGTCTTTTTCTTTTCGCCGCCGGAGAAGCCCACGTTCAGGTCACGCTCTGCATAGGACGGATCCATCTGGAGCAGTGCCATTTTTTCTTCCAGTTCCTTTTTGAAGCTGAACAGACGGACACGCTTGCCGGTCTTGGCTTCCAGTGCACTGCGGATAAACGCACTGACGGTGATGCCCGGAATCTCAATGGGGTTCTGGAACGACAGGAAAATGCCGTTCTTGGCACGTTCGTTATCCGGCATTTCGTTGATATTCTGTCCCTTATAGATGATGTCGCCGCCGGTGACGGTGTAAGCAGGATTGCCCATGAGTGCAGCACCCAGTGTGGACTTACCGGTGCCGTTCGGTCCCATCAGGACGTGTACTTCATTCTCGTGAATGTCCAGATCGATGCCGTGAAGAATTTCTTTTTCTCCGGCACATACTTTCAAATTCTGAATACGCAGCAGATCATTATGACTCATGTTACATCTTCTCCTTCATCTTTATAATTTACCGCATCGGCAAGGGTAATGGAATTCAAATAGTTATTGATCAGTGCAGAAAGCCCTTTCCAGATCGGCAGTGTGGAACAGGAATCCGCAGTTTCGCAGATCGGCGTTCCGTTTTCAATGCACTTTACCGGTTCGATGGATTCTTCCACCGCCCGCAGAATTTCTCCCACGCTGTATTGCTCCGGCGGACGGGACAGGCGATAGCCGCCGCCCTTTCCGCTTGCCGCTTCCACAAACTTTTTCTTGGAGAGCATCGAGGTGATGTTTTCCAGATATTTGAGAGAGATATTTTGCTGGGCAGAGATGACTTTCAGCGGTGTATACGCTTGGTCGTCCACCTGTGCCAGACACATCATCAGCTTCAGGGCATTTCGCCCTTTTGTGGACACAATCATAGTTACCACTTTCCTTTGCTCTGTTTGATTTCATTATACACCTACTAACCTAGTATGTCAATGGGACAGGCGGCAGGTTTACAAAAACTTCATGGAGAATTTTCATGATGCTATGCGGAAAATTCTTGGGCAATACCACACAAAGCCCGCCTGACGGCTTTGTGCGGTATTGCCTTAACGATTTCTTGCCTTAGCTTTGGCAGGTTTTATGCCATTTATACCATAACTGCACCGAATGCAGCGGCAACGGCATATGTCCGGCAGTGCAAAACAGGAAATCCCCTATTCTACTGCCGGTATTCTGCTTGCCATCTACTCATACCGCCGTCAAACTTCCCGAAAATGATCCGCATTCACATAGCCGGTAATGCACTTCCCCGCTGGCTGAATCATTCTTGTTTTCCGCCCTCCGCCAGTTTTTGCCCGTGGTCGGGGCATGAAAAAAGCACCTCGGGTGAGATGCTTTTTATCGTATTCGGTTTTACTTCTCAAAATGTGCGGTGTTTTGAGACAGCTTTAATCATTTTTGTGCTTTTCTGATTCAGTCTCTTCTTTTTGAGGGACAAAGCCTATCCCGTTGTTACAATAATCTCGATTGCTCTCATTGATGTTCGAAAATCTTTCATAAGGGATTCCATCAGGGAATGCTCTGCACTTCCAAGTATACGGAGAGCGTTCTCCACTTATGAAATTTTCACATCTGAGGCACTCATGCATTCCAATCATGTGATCCCCGCTTTCTTCAAATACTCAGCCGCCATCACAATACAAGTATCTGTTGTTGATGGATTCAAAAGAAAAAATCAGGCTATTTTTCGCAACCTGTACTGATTCAATATCTCCTGAAATGGTATACTTTGAAAAGTCTGCCGGAGTCTGTGCAAGCACTTGCTTTTTGGCTTTTCCCATTTTTATTATACCACTATCCGCCCCAGAAGTCAACAATTTCCAGCCGATTTTCAATGGCAACCGCATTTACGTAAAGCCCTCCTGACGGCTTTGCACGCAATCTGCGTGCAGGTTTTATGCCATTTATACCATAACTGCACCGAATGCAGCGGATCTGCATACACTGGAATGCACCGGATTCTCGAAAGCGGTGCAGAAAGGAGTTTTGTAATGCAAAGTTCTATGGATCACATGCCGCAGATGGCAGGCATGCAGCGGAACTTCCTGAGGGAATTCCAGTCGGCTGATGCCCCGATGTACGGCATGCAGGAAGCAGAACCATTCCAACCCACCACGCCGTTTCCGGAGCAGACACCGCCGGGCATGGCATATGTCCCCTATCAGCAGTGGGAGGAGCCCTATGATGCAGACACTGCCTTCCCTGTCGGAACCATTTTTCCGGCACTGGACTATCCCTATCGGGGAGGTGGTTCCTGTGCATGAGAAACAGAAGCTGCTCTCCATGATTCGGAAATATGATTTCGTCCTGTACGAATTACAGCTGTATCTGGACACCCACCCCCGCTGTCCGGAGGCTCTGCGAATGTGGAAAAACTATCAGGCAATGCGGCAGAAAGCGGCAACGGCATATGTCCGGCAGTACGGTCCGCTGCAGCCTTTGCAGACCAGCGGCGACAGCCCTTGGGCATGGAATCAGGGCCCGTGGCCGTGGGAAAAGGAGGCGAACTGAGATGTGGACCTATGAAAAAAAGCTGCAATACCCCGTTCGGATCAAAACACCCAACGCCAGAACGGCGAAGTATATTATTTCACAGCTTGGCGGGCTTAACTGTAAAAAATGATAATAAGATTATGACAAAAAACCGGCAGTACAGCAGGAGGTTTCCTGTTTTGTACTGCCGGTTTTTTCGTTATTTGCATCGGATTATCATTTCTGTGTTACTTGAAATTATCCCAAGACACATACCCCGTGACATACTTCCCCGCCGGCTTTTTACCGCAGGAAGCCGCCGTAGTAGTAACACGATACCGCCCCAGCTTGCACGGTACGCCGTCGTAGATGTAGTACGTTCCGGCGGTCAGCCGTGAAGCAGGTGTGGAGGTAGTTTCATTTGCGAACAGCGGCACGTTGCTACCGATGTGCACCGCCTGGCCTTTCTTCCAGGACTTCGCCTGTGCCGGCTTCGCTGTTGCTGCGGTCTGGACAGCCTTGAACCCGTTCAGCCCTTTCTTGCGGATGGCTGCCGGGTAGTTCGTGTAGCACTCGTTCATGTCCACATTGCCCCGAATGCCGCTCACCTTGCCTGTGCTGGACTTCTGCCAGATGCCGTACTGTCCGTGGTAAGTGGTCTTATCCACACCGTAGTGTGCCACCCAGACAGCGTACCGTGTCCGCAGTTCCTCAGTAAAGCAGCTCTCCAGGTGCGACTTGCTGGAATAGATCCCCACGAAATAGCCTGCCTTTTCTACCGTCTCCAGAAACGCCTTTGCAATGGCAGTGCAGGCGGTCTTGCCCTGGGCAAGCACCTTTTGTTCCTCAATGTCGAAGTAGATCGGGAACGCAAAGGTTTTGCCCTGGAGGAAACTCAGGCAGACAGCAGCTTCCTGTCTGGCTTCTGCCGGGGTAGCGGCGTAGCTGTACCAGTATGCGCCGCAGGGGATGCCCTGTGCTTTGCAGCCGATGTAGTTGGCTTCAAACTGTGTGTCTTTCTGGGAAGCTTCCTTGCCGTAGCCTGCCCGGAGAATGGCGAACTGTACGCCGTCCGCCTTGACCTGCGCCCAGTTTACAACGCCGTTGTGTTTGCTGATATCGATTCCTCTCATATTCATTCATCCTTTCCCTTGCTTTGCAGCAAGTCAATTGCTTTTTTTAACGCTGCCGGCATGGGGATTCCCATCAACCCGGCATTTTCCAGAATTGAGATCAATTCATTGCACGAGAATGCAATGCAAACAGCATCTCGGATGTATGTTGTGTCAAGGATCAGATCCAGTTGTGCGGAAATCAGCACCAACAGCAATGTTACGCCCTTGCGAGCAATCCCTTTCCATCCGATTTTTGATTGCAGGCCGCCAGATTTTGTCTTAGGCGATTTGCGGAATACGCCTGCCAGGATCAAGCCTGTTGCGTAATCGACTGCCATAAACAGCAGCAGTGCCCGAATGGACGCATCCCATCCGCCGAACAGCCATGCGACAAAGCTGCCGACAACTCCGACGACTGTGCAGATTGTTTCTTTCATAGTTTCCTCCTAGTCAGTCACTAAATCCAGTGATCGTAAAATATAATGTGGCACCAGCGGCGATTTTACTTCCAAGAGCATACACGCATACAAGGTTATCTCCGTTGTAGTTTTCTACGGTAACATATGCCCCCACGCCAGACGATGACCGCCCTACACCGGAACAGCCGACAATTTTGGAAAAGTCAAAGGTCGTTGAAGCGATGTACTGCGGTGCTGGATATGAGGTAGCAATATCGTTCTTTAAGACAACACTTCCGGTTATCGTGATCTGTTTGCCGTAGGTGCGATACTTGACAGTTCCGGATTTGGCATAGCCCTCTACGGTCATGGCTACCCAGCCGGAGTCGGTGAGGGTTTTGGCGGCGGCTACGGTGCTGGTTAGAAATGCCTGGTCATAATATGCTGTGTCAGCACCTGTGCCTTCTGGTTCCTCAGACTGTATCAAATGCTGAGATGTCCAAGATTTGTATTTGCCATATACAGCATAATTTCCGTTCCAGTACCCCCACGGCAAATATGCCCAAACGGTATATGTGTCATGTGCTGTTGGGATCACTTTGACTTTGACACTACTACAGTCGACACGATAGACCGTAACGCCGCACGCTTTTGTCGCCGATTCTGTGGATTGCCATCCGTCCTTGATCTGAACTTCAAAAGAAGAGTTTTGGTTCGCACGACCATTTGCTCCATCGCCGCTCCATACACGTATCATGGCATTGCTGAAATTACCGGAGGATACCAGCGTGCCTAGCTTAACCCATTTTGCAGTGTTGTTGGCACCGCTTACCCAAAGAGCGCTGTTTGTTATCATCGCATGTGTATGACCAGATGCCGACTTGCTGTCCAGTGCGGCTTTTACAGCTTTGTTCTGCACCGGATTTATGGAGGTAGCAGACAAGGCACTGTCTACCGCGACCTTGGTTGCACCAGCAGCGATACCGTCCAGTTTCTTCTTATCCGCCGCCGTGTATGACGCTGTTGTCTTATCCAGCACTGACTTATTGTCATGCGAATGTGCATACCCATAAACCGTATTCCAGCCCACATCTGTAATCTTATCCAGCGTTCCCTTATTGTCATGGACGTGTGCTTTATTTGCCGCACCGTTGATAAACTTCCACTGTTCCTCGTCCAGCTGGTCAAGCACTGCCTTGTTGTCATGGGTGTGACTGGATACTGTCAGGCGACCGGTCTTGGTGTCAAGACTTACCGACGTTCCACCGTCACCGTCTATCAAAAAAGCACTCTGCTTTGCCGTGGCGACATATCTCGCGGAGCCCGTTGCGATTGTGGAGAATGCGTTCTGATTCACCTCGGCACCTGCTGAAACGCCTTTTAGTTTCGTCTGCTCCGCGGTCGTATAGCTGGCAGTCGTTGCGTCCAGCACTGCTTTATTGCTATGAGAATGGCTTGAAATCGTTGCTCTGCCGTTGGTGCTAAGTGTAACGCTAGTGCCGTCTTCACCCTCGATCACAAAAGCGGCAGTTTTGCTTGTCGCGGTATATCTTGCTGAACCAGATGCAATTGTGGAGAACGCATTCTGGTTGACTTCCGCACCGGCAGCAATGCCGGCAAGTTTCGTCTTTTCGGCAGCGGTATAGCTGGCAGTTGTTTTGTCCAGCACAGACTGGTTCTCATGTATGTGTGTCTGTCCGTACACCAGCAGCCATGACGTTTCATCGATTTTATCCAAGGTGCTTTTGTTGTCGTGCACATGGGCTTTGTTTGCCGATGCTTTGAAGTCCGCGTAATCCTGTGCCGTGATTCTGTCCAGCACTCCCTTGTTATCATGCTCATGGGATTGCCCGTATACAGTCAGCCACGCTGTTTCATCGATCTTGTCCAGTGTGTCTTTGTTTGCGTGGATATGTGCCTTGTTGACAGCCCCTTTAAAGTCCGCGTAATCCTGCTCCGTGATTTTATCCAGAACGCCCTTGTTGGAGTGTGTATGAGCCATCGCATCAGCACCAGAGCCAGCATCTGCAATACTGCCTCCGCCCTGCCCGCCGCTTTCGCTTGTGATACCGCTTTCCTGTGTGCCTACTGTCAGCTTCGCATTTTCAGGTGCCGCGATCGGAATCTCAATTGCGGTTATGGGGAAAAGGCTCTCCGCGGAATCCCCCGGCAGCTTTGTCCGTACATAGTCGCCGTGTGTGAAGTGCTCCACGCTTTCGTCGATGTCCGCCAGATCGATGGCTTCCGCACGGATCGTGCTTGACGCTTTCCCGTTCTGCCGCAGCCACACCGCCCCTTGGTACGCCAGCGTTCCCGCATCTGTAATATCATCAAAAGTTATAGCCTGCTGTATCAGACCATACTTTTCCATGCGGGATTTGCTGTAGACCATGTTTCCGGATTTCACGAGATCGTCCGTTCCGGTCATGTACTGGATCATAAAAGTGGCATCGTCATCGTCCGCCTTATCTATCGTAAGACGGACTTCGTTATCTCCGCTGCTGTCCTTTCGCTTTCCCAGCGGTACAACAGCAGTTGCAATTGATGTACAATCATATGCCCAGTCGCAGTTCAGCAGATTTTTGGCATATCGCACGTCCTGTGAGCAGGTTCCTGACGGAATTGCAAGCCAGTCGATATATCCGGCACAGGTATCGCTGCCGACATATCTGACACGCAGAATGCCGCCAAACGAGTTCAGCAGCTTGTCTTGGATTTCTTCCCAGAAGGACGGATACACACCACTGGAGCGGGCAATTGTTCCTTCTGTTCCGTCCTGCGTCATTGCCTTATGTACCGTCACATCACCCAGCTCGAAGCTTTTCGACTTGTCCCGCAGCTTTTGGTTGTACATTTTGATATACCAGTACAGTACGTCTTTGGGCGTTGCCCCGCTGATCGAGTAGGCAAAGTGCAGGTCGTTCAGCCATGCCAGAGCTCCCTCGCAGTCATACGTGCGTATGCCATACATGTCCTGACTGTATCCCGTGACTTCTCCGTAAAAAAGTAGTTTGCTGTCCCGCCAGATCTTCACGCGGGACACCTTGCATGCGATCTCTTTGTACAGCGGATGCTGCGGGTAGATCGCAAAGGAAAAGCTGTCCACGCCGTTGACCACAAGCTTTACGTCAGGATCTGTGACGTACTCCATGCCGTTGACACTGCCGGTGAAGCACAGCAGCTTCTCATCTACTTTGACCTTGTACACTCTTACAGGCTCCTTTCTTGCAGCTTTATCGTCACTGTCAGATCACCCTCTCCGACACAGCAGAACCCGAACTCCTGCGTTGCCCCAGCAGGAATCTCAACGCCGCTGATCGCCGTATCTTTCCCGCTTGGCAGCGATTCGGATTCGTTCAGGTACGTGTCGCTGCTGCCGCCTGTGTGCCGCTCCGTTGCTGTGACATAGAAATCCTTGTCGCCGTTGAACGTCGGCACAGCAGGAACGCCGCCGGCGTTTGTGACGGAGGCGTGGATCAGGGTGGCAGCCGTACCACCAGCTGTACCAACGCCTTTTCCGACCGTGTGACCGGAGCAGGTCACTGTTCTAGCCTTGTTCTTGTACTTATACGGATCGCAGGTCGCCGTCAGCGTCACTTCCCCGATCTGCCCGTCAGGAGAGAGTTCCCCGACAGATACACGCCCCGTGTAGAAGTAATCCTTGTCATCGTCCAGCACGATTTTCACTCGCTTGCCGTTCAGGGCGTTTTGCAGCTTTGCATATGCCGCGTTCAGCCCGAAGCGATCCGCGATAAAGGTGAACTGCATCTTCAGTATGCGGCTTTTGTACGTCACGCCGCCGAAGTACTCCGTAAAGTCCACAGCCCCGTCTACGCCGGGGATCTCCACCAAGTTGGTGTTCGGCTCCGCTTCGCCGATGCTGTAGGAATTCAGAAAAAGCTGGTACGCATCATACGAGTGGTTCCCGTCAAATTTGATGCCTTTCATCTTATGTCACCCCTCTCTTCGCTTTGCTTTGCAGGCTGCCAAGTTCACGGTTCATATCAGTGGCGATAAGCTTCGCAAGCGTTCTGCCATTGATCTTGATGTCGTGACCAGATACAGCCACCAGCTGCGGAAAGTAGTCCAGTATCGCCGCCAGAATTTCAGACAGCAGTTCCATAACGCCGGCATTTTCGGCACGGACAGCTTCCTGTACATAGCCTTGCAGCGTGGCAATAGGAGCGACTGCTTCTGCACCTGCTTCGCCGCCGATCATGGCGTTGCCGGTACTCGGATTGATGCCGAATATGGTCGGCTGATGCAGCACGGCGCCCTTCGCGTACCATTCCACGCTCAAATGCGGTGCGGACGGCGGATCGAGAGAAAAACTGCCCTCAATACTGAAATGCGGCAGCTTGATGTCCGGCAGATGCCAGTCAAAGTCGAACACGCCTTTCAGCCACTGCACAACGCCGTCAACCACTTCCTTTACGCCGCTGAACTTCTCGGAAGCAGAATCAAAGATGCCCTTGAAGGTGTCCTTGAAACCGTTCAGGAATCCGCTCAGATAGCCGGAAACCGTATTCCACAGCCCTGTCAAAGAGGTAATGATTCCGGTTCCCATTTCGCCGAACCCCTGCTTGATACGATCAGTATCTCCTGTAAATATGCCGACAAAAACATTGAACAAGCCTTCCAGCCATGTGAAAACGCCGTCCAGCCATTGCAGGATACCATCAATCGCACTGGCCAGCCCGTTTAATATTCCGGAAATGTTGGAAACCGTCACGGCAACAACAGTTCCGATCACGGCAATAACCGGCTTCAGCCAGTCCAGCTTTTCCCCGAGCCCCTGAATCTTCTCGATCCAGCCCGGCAGATGCTCTGCAATAGTGCTGCTGATCGTGGAAATCACAGGCGTTATCAGGGAGGACAGTATCCCGATCACGCCCGCCACAAACTGACACGCTCCGGCGAACACTGTCATTGCCGTAGATGCCGCACCGCCGCTTTCGACAAAACCGGAAAGCAGTTCGGTCAGCGGCGAAACCGCATCTTTCAGGTTGTTCCACGCATCTTTCAGTGCATCGATGACCGGCTGGAAAGATTCCTGCACAAAGGCTGCAACTTCCTGTGCCTTTTCCCACCATTCCCACAGCTTGTCTTTGAACTCGCCGATTTTTGGTGCGATGTCCTGAAACTTTTCCCGTGCAATATCCACCCATTCCGAAAGTTTCTGCATGGCGGGCGTGACAAACTCATCAAGAATCGGCTCGCCGACTTCCGCCTTGAACTGCCGCCATTTTTCAGCAAGATTCGCTTGCGTATTCGCATACTGATCTGCTTCTCTTGCCGCCTGTCCCGTTGCACCGGAATTGTCGAGCATCCATTGTGCATAATCTAAACGTGTGGCTTGCTTTGTTGCTTCATCTAGGTTTGCCCACGCTTTCGTTTCGGAAACGATGCCTTTTTCAACAGCATATGCCGCCATTTGTGTGTCATTGGCAAACAGTCCGATGGCTTCACCGCCCTCATAGGAGCCGTTAATGAAGCTGTTCAGATGCCCCATGGATTCGTCCAGTGACACGTCACAGAACGCAGCTGCATCAGATGCCATGTACAAGCCTTTTGCCGCCAAGTCTGTGGCATCTTCTATGCCGAAGCCTAAGCCCTTAAATTTTGCGGTCATTGAAGTCATACTGCCGGTCAAACGGGTTGACAGTACGCCTGTGGAATCCGCAATGCCCTGCATCTTCTTTTGTGCTTCACTGGAATATCCGCCCATGATCTGGTCAAATGCAGAATTTTCCGCTGACACCTCTGCCGCAGATTCTACAGAATCCTTACCGAAGTCCCAGAGTGCCTGTCCTGCCCTTGCGGCAAGATCGATCAGCTTTTCAAATCCGCTCGCCAATACATTGGCAATGGCACCCTTCATGACGGAAAATCCGCCCTCTGTGTTTTTGGCACTGTCCCCCAGTTCCTTGACAGACTTTTTCGCCTTTCCGGCGGAATCGTCCAGATTTTTCTGTTCCGTGTTCAGCTGGTCGGCGGCTTTCTGTGCCCGTTCCAGCTTTTTTTCGTTGTTCTTCAGTTCAGAACTCAGCTTTTCGATGTTTTCCGCACAGGCTTTCGCCTCGTCGGATTCCTTGCCGGTTTCTTTGCGAAGATCCTTGTACTTGTCTTTCAGCTTGTCCAGTGTCGTCCGCTGTAGTTCCACCTTTTTGGTCAGGATTTGCAGAGATTCCTTGGTGTCAGAGATGTCGCCGCTTTTTCCTTTAAACGCCTTTCCAAACGCCTGCCCGATCTTGTCGAATGCCTTAGACATCCGCGTCTCTGTCTTTTCGGCATCGTCCTGCGTGGTTTTCAGCTGTTTTCGCGCTTCACTGCTGTCTACGACGATCTTGCCGCATAGCTTGAAAATATCCGTTTTCCCTCACCTCCCGTCAATAGATTTTTTCTGCCGCACCGAACTGCATCTTCTCAAACCGGGCGATATTCTGCCGGATCAGCGCCGGCACATCTTCTTTCCGGATGTGCTGAGACTGTTCTTTTGCAGAACTGGTCTGTAGCCCGTCCATAAATTCCTGGAAAGACTTGTCGCGCACTTGATGCAGGAAAAACTCCCAGCACTGCTGCCGGGAGGATTCCTCATATATCTTGCAGACCGTCTCTGCGAACCGATGCTGCCGGAGAGCAGCGCCAAGCAGCCCCATAGGGTCAGCATACCGCCGCCAGATCAATTCGCAGAATCCGGTGATGCTGTCTCCGCTGCCGCAAACGGCAGCAATTCCGTGAAAAAATCCTTCATTCCCTGCGATGTGACAAGCTGCCGCAGCATGGCAGCGTATGTGCCTGCGCCGGACTTTGCGATCTCTGCCTCAGATTTCCCGGTAACCGATGCCAGCAGCTGCCGGAGCAGCGGCTCACACTTCCGATAGTTTCGGATGATAATAGCGGCCGCCTTTGCTGCAGCTACTGCACCAACCTCACGGAAATTTCCGCTGCCGAGCCGGGAAATGGCGGCGGCGATCGCCGGATCTTCTGTCAGAGCTGCGATCTCGTCCGAACCAATGGCGGATGCGATGTCGAACAGCATCCCCATATCCTCTGCGGTAAGTTCCCGCATATTTACCTGCTTCATACGCCTGCTCCTTTCACTTGGACGCTGCCGCGCTGGCAGCTACGCTCTGGACATCTGCGCTTGTTTTCGGATAATAGATATGGATGTTCAGACCTGTCATGCGGTCGCCGTCAGAATACGGCCGGTATGCCTCAAATGTCAGCGGCAGCACACTCGCTTCAAAGCTCTTGCCGTCCACCTTTGCGCCGCTGGTGCAGATGGCTTTATCGAAAACAATGACAATAGGCTTACGGTCTTTCAACGTTTCGCCCACATACGCCAGCTTGTCGATCCAGTGCTTTTCTTCAATCTTTTGTCCGGTCGTGCCGACCAGGTAGTCTTTTGCGCCCTGCGATTCTGCCAGATTGGAAAATAAGGCATGGTTCAGCAGCTCTGGCGTCATGTCCAGAGCATTGATGGTCATTGTGCCGGTCTCTCCGGTCTTTACCACACCGCCGTATACCTTGACGCCTACGCCGTCGATCGGCACATCGTACAGTGTGCTGGTGATCTCCAGGCTGTTACCGCCGGATGTCGCACACAACAACGTTTCTTTAAAATTGAACTGTGCATTGCCGCCGGAGGTGCCGGTCGTCAGCGTCAGTCCTTTGTGGATCGTCCCTGCGCCCAGCCAGATCCGCTCTAATGTATTTTGGGTCATGCCGTGTTGTCCTGCCTGCATATTACTCCACTCTCCATTCTATGTATTTCAGATTGATCTGTATTTTTTTCAGCCGTGCATCGTCGCACGGAACAGCAACAGCGCTGTTAAAGAACAGCACCACTGCATAATCATCACCGGATGTGCTATATCCGGTGACTCTGGGGAACGCCCTGCAAATTCTCTCCCGGGCAGTTATCAGTGCATCCCAGCTCGTCCCAACCAACGTGAGCAGGAACGTCCCGGACAGCATACCGCTTTCTTCTGTGACCGGGCTGCTGCTGCAATGTCCGACACAGTAGACCGGCGGCAGCTTTTCGGCAGTCTGATAGGTCTCATACTGATACGGTATTTCAGCTGCTTCAAGTCGTTCTTTTACCGCCGCCAGCAGTTCTTTTGTCATGACACACCTCGTTTCACAATTGCAGCCAGACGCTGTTCTGCTTTCGGCAGGTCTTGATCTGCTGCGTGCTGCAACGTGTGTTGCGCTGCCTTACCGTCCGTCTTGTAATATTGCACTCCGTTTTTTCCGTATACAACCGTGACCTTCCCTTGATATGTCGGTTTCCTTGACCCGGTGTATCCAGCAACAGGGACGTACCAAGGGGACGCTCTGCCGTCACCGTTCGCTGCATGGGAACCTGTCCCAAACTCATTCCAGACGGCGTTTTCTAGGTTGCTGCCAACAGTAACGGAATGCTCTGCCGTGTCAACAACATAGTCCCATGAGCCTTTCAGCTGCCCCTCGTCTACGGGAGACATTGCCGCAGCATCTGCCGACAGCAGCGCACCCATTTCCGTGAGAAATTGTTCCACAGCGCTGTCAATCAGATCGGCAGCCTCCAGGATATGCGTTTCCAGTGATACCGTTTCCATTTTCACTGTGCCGCACCTCCCGTGTACCGCAGATAGATTTCCAGCTGTGATCCGTCTCCCATTTCCATAGGGTTGTCAATGTCAAGCACATCATACCGCTTTCCGCCACAACGTAAGCGGCAGTTCTCCGGGGCAATGTTCTCCGGCAGTTGCACCCAGTCCGCCACAAAAATATGCGTAGACTGTTCCGTCTTGGCGTTGTACGTCGTGTAACGGCTATCGCTACCAGAGAGGTCAAGCCAGCCATTGAGCGTAAGCACAGGCGTTTCCTGTTCCACTGCCTCGCCGATCTCGTTGACCTTGCTTTCCACAAGCAGCAGTTCCGCATCTATATTTCCACCAATCAAGCCGTGCATTGTCAGAACCTCGCTTTCCGGTATCTGTCCAGGAATTTGGTCAGCCGTGCAGGAACGCCCAGAACTCCGCTGTAAGCGTCCTCTCCGGAAAAGGTCACGCTATGCCGGCTGATGGTTTCCGATGCAATTCCCGCCCTGTCGGCGGCGTTCTGCCCCGCCCTGCTAAGCTTGTACCGCAGAATTTCCACGCACCCCATTACCACGTCCGGCGGATATGCTACACGGTGCAGCACCGCAGAATCGGTGTCCGCCGGAGCAGGTGACAGCATGCTGTCCGGCAGTACCGTGTACAGTTGCTCGCCGATCTGCACGGTGTCCCCTGTCAGGATCCGCAGGCTCGGTGTCAGCATGACACCGCCCTGAATCGCCGTCACGTGCCGGAAGCCGCGTTCTGTAAAGGTGTTGTGCGTTTCCTGCCGGATCGCAGCTTCCAGTGCGGCAAGATGTTCCGCAAGCAGTTCGTCCGGTGTTTCGGTGTCCACAAATTTCCGGAGATGCTCCACTGTCATCAGCATGGTGTCCGCTCCTTACTTCTTGAACTTTGCCAGTACCACCTTGGAAGTGTCAGACAGTGCCACCGTATAGAACCGGTCTGCACTGATGTCTGTCTTTCTCGCCAGTGTCGCACGTTCGATCTCCACGTTGGTGTCACGCTTCAGGTAAATGGTCAGTGCGGCAGTGTCGTCCTCGGTTTCGTCGTCCTGATTCAGCTTGACGATGGGGCAGAAGTAGCACGCCGTAGTGGACTTTGTGACCTTGTCGCCGACCTTTGCAGCGGGCAGGGTTTTCCGGATCTCCGCGATGTTTCCCTCAGTCGCCGCCGTGCCGCTTTCGTCAAAGTAGTACCACTCACTGTGCAGAGGCACTTTCTTGGACGGCACCACGCGACAGTTTGCCACCATGCCAATTTCACCGGTCAGCATAACGCCGTCCTTGTACTTGTCTGCACTGAGGAAGTCGCTGTCCTTCCGCAGCTGTGTCACCTGCTTCGGGTGCACAAAGATGACCTTGTCCGTGTTCACTTCCTCGTCCAGCACGTCAATGGCGTCCACAATGCCGGCGTACTTGATCGCCGCCGCACTGCCGTCATAGGTCAGCTGTGCCCCCTGCAACGCAGCCATGGCATCGGCATCGACCTTTGCGGCGATCGCCTTTCCAAGCTGGTTGTTGGTTTCTGCCACCGGATTGCCGTAGCCGGCCAGCACAGATTCGTCAGTCAGTTCCACCGCTTTCATTGCTTTCTTGATCTTTACGGTGGTGGTGCCGGTCTGCAGCTTTACGGTGTCTGCCTTTACGCCCTCGGCAACGTCTACCGCATCGCCGATGTAGCTGTACTGCGGCACGGTGATCGTGTCACCCGGTACGCCCTGCAGGGTGGTGTCCACCTTTGCGAACGGAGTGACGACGATCTTGCTGGTGATTTTGGCGGAGATCATATCCGCCATGACCTGCGGGTTTACAAGGTCCTGAATGGTTGTTGTTTCTGGCATAGTTATTCTCCTTTTCTACCGGTCAGGGTGTCGTATGTGTCTTTATCGGTCTTGTACAAGTCCAGCCGCTGGGCATAGGACATTTTTGCAAACGCATCAGCAGTGACCGCAGAACCGCCGCTGTTGTCCGGCAACTTCTGTTCCAGTATCTGCTTTTTCTCTGCCGCTGCGAACTGCGTCGGATACTGGGATTTCAGCGTTTCCAGCGTGGTGTCCCAGCCTGTCAGTCTGCCCTTGTCGTCCAGAGCCACGCCGTCCATGCCTTGCAGTTTGTACGCCAGATAGTCTGTGTCCAGTGCTCCGGCTTTCAGCAGTGCCACCTGCACCGCAGCGTCCAGCTTCGCCTTGGCAAGCTCTGCTTCCAGTTCGGTGACGCGGGCGTTCTCCTGTGTCTGCTTGGCGGCGTTGTCTGCCTTGGTCTGCTTCTGGGCTTGCTTTAACGCGTCTTGTGCCTGTTGCAGCTGCACCTGCAACGCGTTGTACTCTGCCGCTGTGTAAGTCTTTTCCGGCGGCGACGCGTTGGGTTCAGGCGGCTGTGCCAGATTCTTTTTCGGTTCGTCTGCCATTTGAATCAGTCCTTTCGTGATTTGGGTATAAAAATAGCACCGGTTTCCCCGATGCTGATTTTACAAATAAGAACGCCGTACCCGCTGGCTGAATTGTTCTTGTTTTCCGTCCCTCCGCCAGTTTATGCCCGTGGTCGGGGCAGTGATTACAGTTCGATGTCTTCGATCGCTGCACGTGCTTCCAGACTGGCGATATAGTCAGCCATCGCTCTGATCTGGAAATTATAAATTCCTCTCGGACAGGTCGGCTGGAAGTTCAGCTTTCCAGTGTCCCATTTGTCCAGCATTGCTTTCAATTTCTCGTACCGGATAGCTACTTGTGCATACTCTGCCTTAAACCGTTCCTTATAGTCGTCACTGCACATCAGTGATACTGTGTCTTTCAGTTCTCCCGCTCTGTATGTTCCCATGTTCTTTCTCCTTTCGGGCATGAAAAAAGCACCTCGTTTGAGATGCTTTTTCTTGTGTTCAGTTTTATCTCTCAAAAAACATACTATTTTGAGATGTCTTAGTCGATAATTTCAATAAACTTTCATGCTCATATACATGAATCAATTCCATCTTCTAACGTTTGACTTCAATTCCATATACATCAAGTCTGTTCTGAAGAATTTCTAATATCTCATTGTATGCTAATGCTCTTCCGCTAACAAAAAGATCAGAACCGTCTTTTTTCATGTCGGCATCAGCTTCTTTTTTTCTTTTTGATATTTCCTCGAAAAAATCGGCTATAAAAAACTTCATTGCATCAAATTGCTCTTTATCCATTTAAATCGCCTCTCTTTTTCAATTCTTCTTCGGCTCTTGATATGTCCGTCTTGAAATTGTCTATTTCTTTTTGCCAGTGTTTGATGTTACCCAATTTGTATCTTTCATCAAACGAATCCCAATCAGGATAAAATTTTTCTGGAGCAGAAATTTTTTCTCTGTGTTCTTCCACTTTTGATTTCCATGCTTTGATTGATTTTTCGAGTTGTACCGAGGACATTTTGGCAATATTTTTATTTGCAAACAATTGCAGGTTGACCCGTATACCACTTGCCTTTATTATACCACCATCGCCGCCCGAAGTCAACGCCTTTCCGCCGATTTTCTCCGGCGAATACGTCTTTCCCGTACCGCCGTTGTCCTTTGTTGCAGGCGGCGTCACTTCCACAGCATGCCCCGCAGGAACCGGAACTGTTCCGTCCGGTTTCCCCGCTGTTTCCTGCACGTATCCCGCACGATATGCCGCGTAGGATTCACTGGAAACCTTCACAAGGGCTCTGTGCTGGTTGTCATACTTGTAATCGCCGTCGGCTCTGACCGCCCATCTGGGGCGGCTGTAGGCGTGACAGCGGCAGTTGATGTCCTCGGACGCAATGCCAAACTTACCGGGTGCCTGTGCCTTTCTGCCGTCCACCTCAAAGGGCTCGTCCAGTTCGCGGACCTGCCCGTCCAGCTGGACATGGTGCGGGCGTGTCTTTTTGTCCATGGTGCTGTCCCACTGCTTCACCAGATCTGCCCCCTGCTGCTTCGCCGTTCTGGCGGCTTCCAGTCTGGCGGCATTGGCAATGCGGTTTCCCTCGGTGCGGACGATCAGCTTTGCCCGTCCCAGTGCCCCGCCACGCATAGTGGCATAGTTGCCGATCATTTTGCCGGTGATCTGGTTCGCCATGTCCCCGTAGCTTGCACCGGATGCAAAGCCGGCGGAAACGATGTCGGTGATATGCTTTTTCAGTCCGGCAAAGTCCTCGCCGATGCTGTCATACAGCGGCTTTACAAGCTTCGTGTCGTTGACGGCAGCCTGACAGACTTTATCCTGCGGAACTGGCAGCGAGAGCCGCAGCCCGTCGCTTTGCAGTTCGTACAGCACCGCCGTGTGCCCTGTGAGATAGCAGTCCTGCAAGTACTCCTGCACGGTGCGGTACGTCTTGCTGTGCAGCTTTCCGAGAATGCGTTCCAGCTGCTTCTGCAAGCCCTGCTGAAACGCTTTCTGGTAGGCAACAGCCTGCCGGTTTTCCACGTCAGTCCGTTCGTCCAGCTGCCGGAGCCTGTCCTTGACATCTTCCAGTGCTTTCTGATACGACCGTTCCAGCTGCTCCATGACTTTTTTCTCGGAAAGCAGCTCATACTGCGTGGTCTGCTTCTGTGCCGGTGTCATCTGCCGCACCTTCTTCCAGCTGCTGCATCAGGCTGTCCAGCTGTGCACCGTCCGTCTGTTCCAGCGACTTCCGCACCTCTGCCTCGTCCAGTTCCAGCACCTTGCACAGCGGCTGCAGCACGGCTTCCACGCCCAGCTGTGCCGCCGCGGCAAGCAGAGTGCTGACCTTGATCTGCACGGCGGCAGCTTCCGCACTGCCGATCGCCGCGTTGTCGGATTCGTTCGTGATACAGGTTCTTGTGAAGTCCATTTTCACGTCAGCACGGGTGAACGCCGTCCCCCTGTCCTTGTTGATCTGCTGCAATACCACGTCGATGATGCCGCCCATCATCTGCCGCAGGTGTGTTTCCAGCTTGCCGCACTTGATGTCCAGCAGGGCGTACCGGGACTTGATGACCACGTTGGTGATATTTCCGTCGCCGACCTGTGCGGCGTTGAAGCCCATGCCGAACTGATAGATGTTCTCTTTGTCCAGTTCCAGCTTGACCTTGCGGGCTTCATAGGGCACTTCTACCGTTTTCATATCCACCCCGCCGCTTTCGCCGGTGCCGATCACCTTCTTGGTCTTGATGTTCTGCATCAGTTCCGTCATGTCCGTGCCGCCGTATCCGGACACGACCACCAGATACTCCGCCGCGTCCTGCAGGTTGTTGGACAACCCGCAGGACATCAGGTCATAGTCGTCGATCAGCGACTTCACCGGCTGAAGCCCCGAAACGCGTTCGCGGTTGTTGTCGATGCGGAACCACGGCAGAAAGCCCAGCCCCTCGAAGTAGGTATCGTCGGAATTGCCCTTTTTGTAGAGCACATGCGGCCGTGGATTGGGAAGCCCGTTTTCCGGTTCGTCCAGCGTGATCGTGCCGCTGTCCGGCTGCGTATACGTCCACGTCTGCGTGTCATCCATGACAAGCACCTTGTACACTGTGTGTCCGTACATGTCTGTCCGCTGCGGATACCGGTACAGCACATAGTCCCTGCCGTCAGAAGTGTATCTGCCGTCCGCTTCCACCACAGACAACGCATCGGCACACTGGAACGCCAGCCTGCCGTCTGCGTTCATATAGGCGTACAGCCAGCCCCAGCCGCAGACCACCGCATCTGTACAGGCATCTGCCAGCTCCGCCCGAAAGCGGTCGTTCTCGTTGAAGTAGCTGTCCAGTTCCTTTTGCAGCTGTTCATCTTCGGCGACTACGATCCTGTCACGGTTGCTGAGCAGATACTGCACTTCCTGATCTGCCAGTTCCGTGAAAAACGGGTGTGAGATTTTGATGTTGCTTCTGGTTTTGTCCTCTTGCAGCTCTCCGTGAGCATCATAGTAAAACAGGCGGTAGTTCTGTATCGCATGGCGGGCGTGGTAGTACTGCCGCCCGATGCGTGCCTGTGCCTTTTGCGGATCCCCGTATGCTGTGTTCAGCAGCGTTTGTATTTCTCCGATGTGAAGCATTCTTTCACCTCCTACACAAGCCACATGCCCAGCGGCTTGGGATTTTCATACACTCCGGTCAACGCGTCCGGTGCGTCGTCGTGGGCATTCTTTCCGGTACGCTGATAGGACAGCACCGCACCGGCAAAATCCCGCCAGCGGTCTGCCCAGTTCACCGGAAACAGCACGTTCTGCATCACGCCGGTGCTGTTGGATAAAATCCGTGCAGTCTTGTTCTTATGCTGGTGAAACCACGTGATTTTCGTGTGCCGGTTCCCCAGCTTCCGGCATTCCCGTTCCACGTTTCTGGCGAACCCTCTGCCGCCGTTGTTGGATTCGATGATCGCACAGCCAATGCGGTGCTCGGTCAGCATCTGTGCAGTCTGCGGCTCGGTGGTTTCCATGGGTGCACTGGTATAGAGCACGTCCAGCACGTAGTATGTGCCGTTATACACGCCGTAGCAGATGCTGCACAGGTAGTCACTGCCCTCGTCTGCGGTATCGGTGTAGCACAGCAGATACTGGAGCAGGGATTCCCCGTTTTCGTCCACCGGCAGTGCAGTGTACGTCTGTAGCCGGGTATACAGTCTGCCCCTGATGTCCATGGGCTCCTGCTGATAGTTGGCGGCGGCGATCTCTTTTCCCATGGCACTCGTCTTTGCCAGATAAGACCTTTTGGTCAGCACGGCATCACAGAGCATTGTGCCGTCGTCCTGCAACGCTTTCATACAGACGTGCCGTATCTTTGCACCGGACTTTCGGTAGTGCTCCAACGCCCGCCCCGCGAGGTCGTCTGTCGCCCAGCGTGTCATGATGATGAGCAGCTTTCCGTTTTCCTCCAGGCGGGACTGCATCGTATCCGTAAACCAAGCCCAGTGCTTTTCTTTCACCAGTTCGTTGTTGGCTTCTTCGGCGTTTTTGATGAGGTCGTCGATAATCATCAGCGATGCCCCGAAGCCGGTCGCCGTTCCGGTGGGCGATGTGGCAAGGTAGTTGTTGTAGCCGCCCTCCAAGCTCCACAGGTTCATTGCCCCGTCGCCGTGCTTGATACGGGTGTCGGGGAACACATCGGCGTACACCGGTATGTACAAGTCCGCCTTTTGCTCGGAGATCGCGTTTCGCACATTCTTGGAAAACATGGTGGAAAGCGTTTCGTTGTAAGAGCCTGTCATGATTTTCTGAGAGGGATCACGGCCGAGCACCCACTCCACCAGCAGACCGGCTGTTCTGGACTTGCCGTGACGGGGCGGGAGATTCACGATCATCACCTCGTCATCAGATTCCACGAACGCCTGAAACTCCCTGCACAGCCGCACAAGATACTGCCGGTCAGGCTGATAAAAGTCAGGTGCCATCAGGCTGCAATAGGCAAAAAAGTCACGCCTTGCCAGTTCCGCTTTCGCACCGAGTACGATCAGCCGCTTATCCACTGCCGATCACTTTCCGCAGTTCTTCTGTGGTAAGTTCTGCAAACGGATTTTTCTGCACCGATGCCTCCACCTTTGTGGTGTACTCCCCCGTCATCTTGTTCAGCGTGTCCACGGCTCGGATACGGTCTGCGGCGGCGTTGTCCTCGTCCCTGGCGATGTCGGACAGCAGCTCCTGCCGGGCCCGTGCCGTCATGATGCGTGCAGTCTGAGCAGCCTCAGACAGCTGCTTGATGTAGGCGGCAACGCCACTGTTTGCCACTAGTTTGTAGGCATTCCCCCGTGCGTACTGCTCCGAATACCCCGCAGAAACGGCAGCCTGTTCAGCGTTACCGCACTGCACGTAGTATTCTGCAAATTTTCGCTGACGTTCGGTCAATGCGGTCACGCTCCTTTCCGGCATACAAAAAACCGCCGAAGGTCACCCTTGCAGCGGTTCTTGTCAGTATTGGATAATATTATTATAGCACAGGTCGTATGTATGATTCTATACGATTATTCCAGCATCGCCAGTGCCTTTCTGTGCCACCGGTGGAACGTGTCCCAGGAGCAGGGCAGTTCCACGCAGACCTGTTCGCAGGTCATGCCGTCCAGATACCGCAGCCGCATCAGCCGACGCAGCTCCGGCGGCAGGGTGTCGATGGCGTTCTCCACGGCTGCCTGTTCCTCCAGCAGGATGCACTGCTTTCTCCGGTAGAGCCGTTCCAGCGTTTCCTTCTTCTCCACATACCGCTGTGCCTCTGACAGCGGTTCTCCCCGCTGGTGCGGACTGTCGCCGTATGTCACGCCGTGGCAACCCTTGCTTTCTTCCAGTTCGTGCAGCCGCCTTGTGATGTCGGCGAGCTCCCGCCGGATGCTGCCGTATCGGCGTAGATCGTCTTTGGTCATTGCATCTCCTCCAATTCCGGCAGTCCTGCCTTCTGCCGCAGTTCATTGCACACCTGCCGCAGGTCAATGCTGTGCAGCGTCAGTGCCGCATAGTACGGCGTGAGCAGGTCACGCTCGATCGACCGGAACTGTACCAGATCGTTATCGCTCCGGGTTCTGACATAGCGTTCCAGTGCAGTGCGGTACCTGTTCATCTGCCCTCGCAGGATATGCTCTGCGATGCGGACGCAGCCGGTGTCGTCCTTGCAGCTGTCAGCACTGTTCCCGCCGTCCTTCTGGAACAGCGGGCAGCTGATCACACAGTAGGTTTCGTAAACGCTGCCGCTCTGTTTCTGCTGGTGCTTTTCCGCAGTCCAGCCCTCGACCGGCACAAAGCGGCGTGACCAGTTGCATCCGGTTGACGCACTGGGCACGGCGTGCCTGCACCGCCAGCAGAGCGTGGCTTTCTTGATTTGCTTGTTTTCCATGTAGATCCACTCCTTTTGGGTTTCATGCTCGGTTATGCTCGGTCAACGCTCGCGTGCGTTAGGCTTACGCTTGGCGTGCGTTAAAATGTCACAGTCGCATTCAGGACTGCCGCTGCTATCCAGTACACCGCCCGTCTGTAGTCCCTGTGCCACAGGCAAACTGCCGCTGCACCAGCGTCCAACAGGATCATAGCGACCGGCAGTATCTGCGTGGTGTTGATCTTGGTCATGGCTTACTCCTCCTCACACCCGATGCACTCACGCACAATGCGATACGCTTCGTCGATTTCGATCATGTCATTGCCGAGAACATCATCGCTGGAACTCCAAAATTTCTTCCTGATCTGTTTCAGCTGTTCCCCGGTGACCAACACGCCGGGCTTGCCACGCAGCGTGTCAAACGCCGTCATGATCCGTGATGCTGTTTTCTTGTCCTCGCCGCAGATGAGATATACCTCGTCCTCAAACTGCCGTCTTGTTTCTTCGTCGATCATTGTCTACTCCTTTCCGCCTGCATCTGCACACACGTCCAGCTGGTCTACGTCAATGCCGTATGTTTTCCGCAGGTATGCGATTGCGTCATCTGCGGTCACGTCATGCCCGAAGATCTGCGGCAGATGCAGCAGCTCGTCCACGACACCGTACACACGTTCCAGACGAATCTTTCGCCAGCCCAATGCCTTTTCCAATGCCACAAGTGCCACTGCTATGCCCTGCTTTGCTCCGTCACGCAGTGCCTGTTCCTGCATCTCGATGTAAGAGGATTCCGAAATGCGGAAGGCGTAACGGTCTTTTCTGGTGGTCATCTGCACACCACCCCGCAAATCAGGAATCCTGCCACAAAACAGATCAGCCCGATTGCGGCGTAGGCTATGCTAGTTGGTTTCATGTTCCTCTGCCTCCTCGATCTTCACAAACACCCCCGGCACATCTGCCCAGAACTTCTCCACCACTGCACTGTAGATCTGCTTGTCATCGTTCCAGTAGTGCAGCCGGGTCATGATGTCGAACAGTGCCTTGCACAGGTTGTCCACGTCCGGCTTGTTGGTATAGGGTTCGCCGCTTTGGTGCTTTGCCTTTCTGGGATAGCACCACTTCACCACCACCCGGACTGCACCGCTGTACGGCTGCTCCGGAATGTGCTTCATGAGATGGGCAGTCAGCTTTGCCTCTGCCTCGCCGTTCCCACGCTGGTAGAACCGGTGCCGTCCCTGCTTGTCGATGGTATGCCCCACCTGCTGGTGCGTACTGGTCGGCGGCAGCATGGGCAGGAAAAATGTTGTCATGTTCGTACCTCCATTTCTGGTTTTTTCGGGTTCGCTTTTGTCAATGTCAGACGACAAGTGTTACAAGAGTGCCGTGCATTCGCACTCTTGTTACTTGTTGTCATTGACTGTCACGCAGGGACAGGGACAAGTATATATTTATATATACACTGTTGTCCCTCATTTTGTCCCACCATTATTTTCCACTTTTGACAGCTGAATGCTGTTGTCCGCAATGGTCAGTTCTCCGCAGTCCTTGACACGGCGGCGGACGGTTTTTTCACTGATGCCCAGATACTCCGCCATGTCTTTCAGCGTCACCACCCCGTCCATATTGCAGGCGTGAAACGCATTGAGCAGAGCCGCTTTCTTGTCGGCTTTCTGTGCCGCATAGGTCTCCCTGGTTTTCTCTCCACGTTTCTTGTTCCCACGCTGATGTGGCGGCATCTCGCTCTCTGCCTGCAGGTCTTTCAGCACGCCCACAGTGTCCTCCACGTGCACCGGATACCGAAACCACAGGTTCTTCGGCTCGAACTTCGGAAACTCCCGGAGCGTGCCGTCCAGCCGCCATGCCGTCCGCTGCCGCACTGTCCGCTTGACCGTCTCAATCTCACCGAGAAAGCCATCGTACACCGCCGGCGGCAGATTGTCCCGGCACAGCTTCAGGGATTCCACATGGCTGAGCAGCTCGTCCGGCGAGGCATCTGCCAGCACTGCGGGAGCGTGCTGCCGCAGCTTCTCGATGCAGGCTTCACAGATAGCAGTGTTGGTCTCCTGTTTGAGGATCTCGTCCGTCAGCTCCAGCTCCGTCATGTCAATGAGTGCGTCCGGATCACGGGCAAACACGCCGCTGCCGGAAGCACGATCCATGCTCCGCTTGCCGCCCTGTGCCCCCTTGCTGTGGTGGTGGCAGTAGATCACCGCACAGCCCAGCTGGGTGCACACCTTGTCGAACTGGTTGCAGAAATGTGCCATCTGGTCGGCACTGTTCTCGTCGCCGGTGATGACCTTGTAAATGGGGTCGATGATGACGGCGATGTACTGCTTTTTCTTGGCTCGCCGGATAAGCTTCGGGGCAAGCCTGTCCATGGGTTCTGTCACGCCGCGGAGATTCCAGATGTCAATGCTCCGGAGATTCGCCGCCGGCAGCTCCATTGCCTGATACACGTCCCGGAACCGGTGCAGGCAGCTCGCCCTGTCCAGTTCCAGATTGACGTACAGCACACGCCCTTTGGCACACTGCCAGCCCAACCACTGCCGTCCTTCGGCAATGGCAATGGACATCTCAATGAGGGCATAGGACTTTCCGGCTTTGGACGGTCCGGCAATGAGCATCTTGTGTCCCTGCCGCAGCACATTCTCGATCAGCGGCGGCGACAGCTCCGGCATATGCTCCCATGCTTCTGCCATGCTCTCAAACTCCGGCAGATCATCGGTGACGCTGTCGATGTAGTCTTTCCATTCCGCCCACGAACTCAGCCCGATGTTGGTCGCCACCAGAAACTGCTTTTTGCCGTTCCGCAGGATACCCGGCATACGGGAGAGCCGGGACGGGTTCCGGTTCTGGCGGTCTACCTTCAAACCGTTCTTGTCGCAGACTTCATAGAGGAAATCCACTCGTTTTCGGTATTCTTCGTAGTTGGGAGCGTCCACACGCACAATGGCGTGGAGGCTCTTGCCGCCGGAGTACACCAGACACGCAATGGGCAGCTGCATTTCGTGGAGAATGCCGTTCTGCCGTTCCACGTCCAGCACGTCCGATTCCACCAGTGCATAGCGGTATTCCGTGACGTTCTCGTTTTTACCGCCCTTGCCGTCCAGGGGATTGAACCGGATCCACGCTCCGGCTTCTTCGGCATAGTCCCCGACTACCGCCCCGATGTCGCCGCCGCACTTGCCCAGAGCCTCCAGGAGCTGCCCGGCGGTACGGTCGCAGCAGCCCGATGTGGGCAGATACTTGCCGTCCTTGTTCTGCCACGTTTCCGTCACATAGCCCACGAAATCTTCTGCTTCAAACAAGGTTTCGATGTAGCGGGAGAGTTCCTGTGCCGGATTCCACGCCTGCGGCTCTGCCACGGGAATGTCCTGTGCCTCTTTCCGGCTGGTGACCACATAGTCCTCCCCGATGTAATCGTCCCAGCTGAGTGCTCTGGATTCTTTCGGGGCACTCTGGGGACGATAGCCGTTTTCCAGTGCCATGTGTACAATTGTTCCGGCAGTGACCGGGTGCTCTGAGCCGGCGAAAGACCGCCACTTCTTTTCGCACTCGCCGCTGTGATACCGGACAGTGTCACGCTGTGACCAGCTGTCCCAGAGGGAGCAGTCATAGCCGGAATCTTTCAATGCCATGCCCACCCCGCACCACTCCTGATAGGTCAGGGCTGCCGGGTCGATGTAGTCCAGCAGTTCGTCTAAGTTGTCGTCTTTGTAATCCATTTATCCATGCACCTCCGGCACATACTCCGCCGCTGTGATCGACCGCGGCACACGCCAGCCGTTTGCGGCAATGCGGTTGATGAGATTCTTTGCCGCATCGAAGGACCAGCCGCCCACGTGCAGAAAACCGTACTTTTCCAGACAGCGTATCTGCTTCGGGGTAGCCAGTCCGCTGATCTGCCGCTGTGCCACTGTGCGGAGGATCTGTTCCGCCTTTCCGGCACTCTCCACCGCATCGGGGTCAATGCCCCGTTTCTCTAAATCTTTCTTCTGCTTGTCCGTGGGCGGATTCGATTCCCACCCGAACGACGGCACATAGCCGGTCAGATCCTGGGACTGGATCGACATCTCATACTGCAAAGGATCTACCAGCTTGGACTTCCGCTTTTTCATGGATTCCAGCTGCTCCGCCAGCTTGGACTCCCGGTCTGCCACCACGTCCTCGGACGCTTTGTTCTCGGCTTCCTCGATGTCCACCGGCACGCCGGGCTGCTGCTCCAGCTGCTGTGTCATTTTCTGCTGCACTTCCTCGTCCTCGCAGATGAGGCACGCCGGACGGCACAGCTCGTGCTTTTCCGTGTTCCACAGGAAATCCAGCAGCAGAAGGTGGTCTTTCCCCTCTGCCAGCCGTGTGCCGCGTCCAACCATCTGGCAGTACAGGGCACGAACCTTTGTAGAACGCAGCACCACCACGCAGTCTACCTCCGGACAGTCCCAGCCCTCGGTGAGCAGCATACTGTTGCACAGCACGTTGTATTTGCCATCGGAAAAGTCCTGCAAAACCTGTTCCCGGTCGTCGGATTCGCCGTTGACCTCTGCCGCCCGGAATCCGTGCTGACAGAGAATGTCCCGGAACTTCTGGGAGGTTTTGACCAGCGGCAGGAACACCACCGTCTTCCGGTCGGCACAGTGCTTTGCCATTTCGGCAGCGATCTGGTCGAGATAGGGGTCTAACGCCGTGGCAATATCCCCCGGCTTGTAGTCTCCGGCAGCCGTCCCCACATGGGTGAAATCGATCTGCACCGGCACAGTCAATGCCCGGATCGGCGTTAGGTATCCCTCGTGAATGGCCTGGGGCAGAGTGTATTCATACGCCAGACTGTCAAATACCTTGCCCAGATTCTGCTTGTCGCCCCGGTCGGGCGTTGCCGTCACGCCCAGCACATGGGCACCGGCAAAGTGATCCAGTATCACCTGATAGCTGCCGGAAATGGCGTGGTGTGCCTCGTCGATGATAATGGTCTGAAAATAGTCCGGCGGGAACTGGGCAAGGCGTTTCTGCCGCATGAGGGTCTGGACGCTGCCCACCGTGACACGATACCACTCTCCCAGACAGGTCTGCTCTGCCTTTTCCACGGCACATTTCAGACCGCTGGTGCGTTCCAGCTTGTCCGCCGCCTGCTGGAGCAGTTCGCCCCGGTGTGCCAGGATCAGCACCCGGCTGCCGCTGCGGACTTCGTCCTCGGTGATCTTGGCAAAGACAATGGTCTTGCCGCACCCGGTTGGCAGCACCAGCAGCGTCCGGTTTCTGCCCTCGTCCCACTCCCGGTGCACGGCTTCTCTCGCCGCCTGCTGATAAGGTCGCATTTGCATGATGATCGTACTCCTTTCCATACTGGCTCCCCTAACAGGGGAGCTGTCACCGTAGGTGACTGAGGGGTTTCACTCCTTAAAACTGTCCCCTGTTCCAGCCGCCCTGAGGGGCATTCTGGGGCTGCTGCCACGACTGCACATTGCTCTGCGGATACGAGGGCTGTGGTGCAGCGTAGGGCTGCTGTGGGGCATTCTGGGCGATCTGGGGCTGATCGTAGGACGGATACAGCTTGTCGATCTGGTTTGCCTGTCCGGTTCCGCTGCCGTCCTTTTTGTCATAGGTGCGTATTTTCACATGGCACACGCCGGACTTGCCGCACACCTGTGACCAGTTCATCTGTGCCGCCTGTCCCTTCTGTTTCATGCCGATGCTGGCGAAAAACTCGGACAGCTTCCACTCCATTTTCGTGTGCAGGAACAGGTTCTCCTGCAGGAGAACGCTGCTGCCGTCCGGACTGAACACCCGGAAGTGGACGATCGCCTTGTTGCAGGGCGGAATGTTTGCCGAACCGGCATGTCTGGCACGGTCGAACTTCTCCACGGTAAAGCGGTAGTCGCCCTCCGGCAGCAGAATGAAGCTGCTCTCCTGCTGGATCTCATCGTCCCAGCCCAGTTCGTGTCCCTGGGGATTTGCGGTTGTGTTGTTGTATTCGTTCATGTTTGACCTGCCTTTCTGAGGTTGTGATTTAAGTAATGATACGACTCCTCCGCCCTAACGGGCACCTCCTCTATGAGAGGAGGCTATTTGGCTCCCCTTTAGGGGAGCTGTCACCATAGGTGACTGAGGGGTTGTTCCAAAAGATAACGTTCCTGCAATATCACGCCGTTTTCCGGTTCTGCTGGATCATGCCTACGATGTTCTGCCACCACGGAATGCACCAGCCTTCCACGAAGTCCTGGGGATAGTTCTGCACGGGCATATCTGCCGGAAAATAGCCCTTGCTGCCGACCACTGCCTGCAGTTCCGCCGGCTGCACCTGTGCGGCTGCCATAAGCTGTGCCAGCTGAGGTGCGATGCCGTCCAGAATGTGCTGTGTCTGGACATCTTCGGCGGTCTGCCGGGGCTCCGGCAGCTGTCCATCTGCGGTAATGAGCAGCTCCGATTCCGCCAGATCCTTTTCCGTGGGCAGTCCGGCAGCCTGTGCCTTTTCTATGACCTGCTGTGCCTTTGGTTTAGGTGCGGCTGTCGGTGCAGGAGCTGCGAAAATGGATGCAATGGACGCATATTCCAGCGGCAGCATCTCCGGCAGCCCGAACCGGTTTTTCGCATCCCACCACGCCGTTTTCGTGGTGTACATCACACGGTTGCAGGCAGTCGCCTTGTGCTTTTTGCCCTTGTCGTCGGTGGCGATGACGTGGGTCTGGAACGCCAGAAACAGGGTGATGTCCGACCACTCTTTCAGCAGCGGTGCGATCTTGTTGGTGGTCTTATTCCCCAGTTTCAGTTCCCAGTGGTCAAAATCCGAATTGATCTCCGGCAGGGACGTTTTTCGGGTGATGGCATGACAGAGCAGTGCCACGTTGATTCCTGCCTGAATGAGCCGTTCCGTTTTATCCAGAAACCGCCCGATCTCCTCCGCTTCGTATTCCCAGCCCTTGCCGTAGTCAAACCCCTCGATGCCGTTGACCTGATGCTTGCTGCACAGCTGGGCAATGGCGAGGCGTTCTGCCCAGTCGAAGGTGTCGATGCACAAGGTCTGATACTGCCGCTGTGCGTGGGATTCCAGCACGAAGTCCACTTCCTGCTGGAGCATCTCCCAGCTGGTGGGCTTGGGCAGCCGCCGGACGTTCATCTTCGAGGTGCTGCCCTCGCAGTCCAGAAACACCGCTCCCGGCAGCTGTGCCGCCAGAGAGGTCTTTCCCACGCCCTCCTGTCCGTAGATGACCAGTTTCACGCCGGCACCGGTCTGAATGCCGTTTGTTTCTTCAAAATTCATGTTGCTTTTCCCTCACTTTCGTGCACCGTTCTTCAAATTCTCTGAGTTCTTCTTCGGTAGGTTCATCATTTTCTAAGCCGTACATACATCCACTTTCAAAGCTACAGTCGCACAAGTCGTCGTATGTTTCTACCCAATCCGGATATTTAATCCAGCCATACTGACACCCTTGACAATACTTCATGACGGGATCTATGCAACGAGTCGGTTTATCCATTTAGAACGCTCCTTTCGTCCATGCTTTTTGAATGATCGGCGGTGTCAGCGGCTCGGTCTGCACCGGCTGTGCCGGACGGGTGTCCACAGAATAGCCGTCCTCAATGATGACGCTGCACTCATCTCCTGTAGACACACGGGTGGCGATCGCCTGCAAACCTTCCTGTTCCAGCCACTGCCCGAACTCCTGCAGGGTGACGCTGTCCATCTGTTCCAGCTTGTCCAGCAGCACAAAGCCGCAGTCCGGATTCAGCTTTCGCACAATAGCAGCCGCCACTCGCAGCTGCTCTGAGCCGCTCATGCTGTCCCACTGCTTGCCGTGGTACTGTAGTGCTCCGTTTTCCACCGTCAGCCCTTCCAGCGGCAGGTCGGCGGCGTGCAGCAAGTCCTGTTTCTCCTGCCGCAGTGCGTGGATCTGCTCCGTCAGTGCCTCGTAGTCCTGCCGGTAGGTCTTTGCCTCTTCCTCGGCGTGTTCCTTGTTCAGATTGTCCCGGATCTTCATGTTGATGGCATCGATCTCCGCAATGCTCTTTTCCAGTTCGGCGGTGGATTCGTCCTGCAGATCCCGTGCGGACATCTGGGCAGTCACAGCGTTCTGCTCTGCTAGTTCCAGACGCTGTTTGGCAGCGTCATAGGCAGCCTGTGCGGCGGTGAGTTCCTGTGCATACCGGGCAGCGTTTTCCCGTTTCCGCTGGTTCTCGCCGTTGCGTGCCAGAATCTCCTGCTGCCGTGCGATCAGCTCCGATGCGGAAACCGGCGTGTTCGGCACGTTCTCCCAGCACTGCAGCTCTGAGGCGTACTTCTGCTTTTGGTCGGCGATTCTGCCGATGGCGGTACGCTGGTTGTACAGCCGGCTTTCCTCGGATTCGATTTGTGTCAGCTGCTCACCCACGCCGATGATCTGCAGCAGGATCGCCGCTTTTTCCTTGTCAGATGCGTTCATGAACTTGGGCAGATCCAGTGCCAGTGCAGACAGAAACGAATTCAGCAGCTGCTGCCCTGCCTTGTTGCCGTTGGGATCGATGACTTTCAGACTGCTGTTCTTGCCCTTCCGCTCTACGATCAGACCGTTGGACAGCTCCACATGGAGAATGGGATCGGTGTATGCTCCGTCCCTTGCCGCAGCGGTAGGCTTGTACTTGTCGCCGCCCAGTGCCCACGCAATGGCATCCAGCACAGAGGTTTTCCCCTGATTGTTGTTGCCGCCGATGATGGTCAGACCATTGGCGGACGGTTCCAGCTTTACCGCCTTGATCCGCTTGACGTTTTCGATTTCCAGACTGTTGATCTTCACGCTCATGCTTCTCCCTCCTCGTACAGCTCGATGTGGTCGTAGGCGAACTGGACCATATCCCCCAGCACCTGTGTCTTGGTGCGTCCGGTTTCCAGTGCGATCTCCTCCACCAGTGCAATGTGCTCCATCCGCAGGTTCACGCTGCTGAACAGACGCCGTTCGCCGTTCTTCCTGCCGGCAGGCTCTTTCTTCTGCATTCTCAGTTTATCCATGATGTTCCTCCTCTGCCGGCTGTTCCGGCTTGTCCGGCGGCAGCAGCAGGCCGATGTGATCCGCACAGTGCAGTCTGCCGTCCAGTCCTAAGTGCAAGGGCACGCTCCTGATGCCGCAGTTGACACAGCGGTCTTTCTCGTTCCGGTTATCCACGGCGGCATGCCTCCTCGAATGCAGCTTTGTCCTTGTCAGCTATGACTGCTTTGTCGAAGTCAGCGATCAGCCGCCGCAGAATGTCCCGCATCATCACCTTGTCCAGCGTGTCGTCGTGCCGGATACTCTCGATCGCTGTCGCGTAGACGTATGAGTCTGAGTGGCAGGTTACAGTTTTCTCGGTTTTCATTTGACAAATTCCTCCGTTCGTGGTATGATAAGTATGGTTATTTTTTACCCATGCCCCCGTTACCGGTTGCCGCCGGTGCGGGGGTTTTCTTTTCCCCATTGCTCTGCCATGGCTCTTGCGATTCCGGGAAATGTTTTGCTCCTGTTTTTTGCACGGTCTTTTGTAAAAACGCCTCGATGCTTGCAGTCGTGTTTTTTGCTGTAAGAGCCGGACGGGCAAAAAGTACCGATAGGCTCGACTGTTTCGGTTGGTACCAGCTTCGGAAGATTTTTCAGCCAAAGGCATGTCCTTTTGCTGTACGGGTGCCCAAATTCATACGGCTGTATTGTCTGCGTATATCGAGGCAGATTATATATTTTGCTCGGGACAGGATTTTCAACGCAGATTCTTTCGCAGTCTGCATTCAAAAATTCCATAAAAAAAGCTTTGCCCGTCAATCCTTTTTCGTACCGTTCCCGATTCAAAACGTGATTTTTCCACAGATGTCTTGCTCCCGCATTGCTGAGATAGGTGCACGGCGGATGTGCAATCAGTATATCCCATCTTCTGTCTATTGTATGTGACTTTCCGTCACACGTAGTAAATGCACACTTTCCATTTATCAGAGAGATAACGTCCTGCATAATGTGCCACTCCGGATGTCCTCCGGAACATTCTTGTATGTCGCAGCTGTACGCCTCGTGTCCAAGTCTACGAAATTCTGTGCACACTCGCTGGGATTCTTCGCATGCTACCAGTACTTTCATTTTCTATCACCTCTTTCTGCGTATTTTCATCACACTTTGCCTTGACCGCATTCATCGCCACTCTGACACGTAAGTCCTTGATCGGTTCGAGTACCTCCGGAATCCCGCCGCCGGCGTAGAGATGTGCCAGCATCGGGAAGTCCGCCCTACTCATCGGCAGGGACAGCAGATACTTTATCACGCCGTTGTACTCCTCGGCGGTCATTTTGAGGATCATTGGTTTTCCTCCTCGTCCTGCATTTCATCCGCCAGCTTCAAAACCATGGTAGCAAAGCTGTGTAGTGTCTTCTGCGTGTCCTCGCTTCTATTTTCAGCGACAGTCGTTGCAACACATTTTACAGTACCGAGAAGGCACGTGAGCATTTCGCCCACAGTCGGCTTTTCTGCGACGATCTGCACATTCAGCCGATCCGCTGCTTCGTCGATATTGATGTGAAACTCAATGTGTTTCTTCTGGGTTTCCATGATTCATTCCTCCTCTTTCATGTTTCATCTTCATTTGCAAGCTTCAATCCGGCATAATCCAGCACTTCTTCTGTGATCTCATCCAGAAAGTAGACCAACGTTTCTGTCGGCTCTTCATAGTCGCAGTCGATACTCAGGTCAATTACGATTGCAAACTTGAATCCATTTCCGCTGTAGTGCGTGTGCAGCCAGTCGTAGATCAGCCTGAGATTCGTGCTTTTGAAAATGATGCAGTAGTTGCCATGCTTGTCTTGCACATCTTCAATCACCTTCACGGTGCATTCACCTCCATGTACAGCTCCTGCAGCAGCTCGTCATACGCATCTCTGGCGTGTTCGTATGCCGTTCTGGCGGCGTTCCGCTTATGCTCTGCTTCCTCCACTCGCCGTGCGGTGGGCAGCATGTCTTTGATAAGGCAGATGCCGCCGATGGTCCACAGGTCGGCGATGTCCTTCTTGCTCTGGACTGCCGGGTGGTAGCAGTAGACGTAGTGGATCTCGGAAAACTCCGCCTCTGTGTACGGGCGGCTGGTCAGGCGGTCAAATTCGGATTGCAGCATGGGTTAGTCCTCCTCTTTTTCCATGATTTCATCGAAGTGTGCAAGAACTACGACAAACCTTTTGAGCATTGCTCCCAGTATCTGCTTTGCATCGTACACACCGTTGCTGCTATCTGCAATGATATTGGCAATGTATACCGCACCGGCAAGATAGCAATTCACAACTTCGGCGGGGTTGGCGTTGCTTATCTTTGAGTTCGGCGTGATCTGCTCGTTCTCGTCCATCTTGATGTGGATCTCAATGTGTTTCTTCTTTTCTTCCATGATGATACTTCCTTTCAGGTTTTTGATGTGTATACTTCTGCCAGCTGGTGCAAACCATATTCCGGCTGCGTTCCAAGCACCGGCAGAAGTACCGGCAATTCCGGCAGCACGCCGGCTCTTTCTGTTGCATGGGGCTTGTCCTTTCTGCCGCTTTCGCGGCGGGTAGTTATTCGGTTTCTGCATCATCTTCGCCGGATTTCCACGGGTGCTCTCGTGCCCAGTCCATGGCGTCAATGACTTGTTTCCGTTCCTCCGGGTGGTTGTGGATATACTCCGCAATGACCCTTGCGATACGCTTAGACCACACATTGTCCCAAAGGTCCTGCTTTTCCTGTTTGGTCAGGCTGTCCCACGGAACGATCTCGCCGGTTTCTTCTCGAATCAGTTTGCTTGTACTCATGCTGCACGCTCCTTTCTGTACAGTTTATGCGAGTGCCGGCTTGTCTGTTGTCACGCTCCGACCATCAGCAGCCGGAACGTTTCCCTGCCCTTGGGCGTGACAAGGTCCTGTGTGCCTTTCCACTGGGTTTTCTCGTTCATGCACTCTTTCCGCTCGAACAAGCCGTCCGAGAGGGGCTTTGCGTAGGCAGTCAGCTTGCCTTTCTTGTCGCGGTACATGTACTTCTTTTCCAGCAGGAACGCCACGAACTGGTTCTGCTTCACACCCAGTTCTCCGGCGGTTTCCCGAATGCCGGTCAGCAGGTTCCGGTCAACCAGTTCGTCGAAGTATTCCGCTTTCGGCTTCATGATCTGGTTTTCCACCGTCAGTGCGGAAACTGTGATCTGCATCTCTTTCAGCTTGGCGTTCGACAGCTGCAAGGCTCTTGCCATGATCGCATCAGGGCTGTTCCACTGTTCTTCCACGGCAATGAAATACTGTCGCATCTGCTTGCCCTTGTCCGTCCGCTGGAGCATACAGAGTTCCTTTGCCATGGGGATTGTCAGCTGGTGGTCGGTTCTGGGCTTGCCTGCCTTGCCGTCAGACCTATCGCTCAAAAATGAGCAATAGTCCTTTCCCTCTGAAAAGCCGTACTCGCACATTCTCGGAAACCAGTCCTTGTAAGCAGTCTTGACTTCCAGTGCCTCATACAGTTCCCGTCCCGATACCGTCGGGCGGTCTGCGTTGTCGTAGTGGATCTGAATCAGGTCTTTCATGTTTCATCTTCCTTTCTGTTCACGCTCTGCTGTGCTCCTGCACATCGTCCTTGTTCTGCACCCGAAACTGCTGCCCCTCGACTTCCTCTCTGGCAAGCTTATAGCCGTCGAGAACGCCGGACAGATAACTGAACCGTTCCAGCGGTGCGACCACGTCCAGTGCCGCGTGGATCAGCTGCTGTGCTACTTTGGTTGCTGTCATAAGTATCACCTCACTTTTTGAAACTGTGGAGCGTCCGGGAGTTGCACCCGAATCGTACTCGTCGCTCCGTCTGCGGCGGGTGTACCAGTCCGCCGCATGGAAATGAAAGGAGGTATTCGCCGCAATGGCGATTGAAGATGTTGGTAAGCGGTTTTGCGTCATGCTCAGGACGTGGAAACGCGGCTTCATTACAATTTGATTACATTTTTGTCGAATCCTGTCGAATGCTTGCATTTCACAAATGAATATGGTATAATGAAAATATCAATTTTTTAGGAGGATGTACCACTATGAAATGTCCGTCATGCGGCAGTGAAAACGCTGCCGGAACAAAATTCTGTAGTCTGTGCGGCACAAAGCTTCCGTTGGACGGTGCTGAACAGCCGACCACCGACCAGTCTGCACAGCAGCCCGTTCCGCCGTCCCCACAGCAGCCCAACAACACATATCAGAATGCCGCACCGCAGTACCAACAGTACCAGCAGTATCCGCAGCCGCCGAAGAAAGAACCGCTTAGCAAGCAAACTTGGTTTGTTGTGCTGATGCTCATTCTGGTGTGGCCCGTTGGTCTGATACTGATGTGGTGCAATAAGAAAGAATGGAAGTTGCCTGTAAAAATCATCATCACTGCCTTTTTTGCCTTGATGCTTATCATCGGTGCCGTATCTGGTAGCGGCAGCAGTTCTTCTGACGATTCCAGTTCTTCCCCTGTTGTGACTACGACAGCAACCACAACGGAAGAAACCGAAAAAGCAACAGAGGCAGTCACAGCAGAACCGACAGAGGCACCGACCGAAGCACCGACAACTCCCGTTCCCACAGAAGATCCCAATGTCACAATCGGCATGAAAAATGCACTGAAAACGGCACAAAGCTATTTGAACATTTCTGCATTTTCTTATACCGGATTGATCGACCAGCTGGAATACGAAAAATATTCTGTAGAAGAAGCAACCTACGCTGCTGACAACTGCGGAGCCGACTGGAATGAACAGGCGGCAAAATGTGCACAGAACTATATCGACCTTACTTCTTTCTCCCGCGACGGGCTAATCGACCAGCTTATCTATGAGGGCTTCACACAGGAGCAGGCTGAATACGGTGCACAGGCAGTAGGGTATTAAACCGCTGAACGCATAAGCATAAACATCAACTTTTAGGAGGAATTTATATGAAGTTCAAACTCTTAGCACTTGCACTCGCCGCCGCATCTGTGCTCTGCTTTGCTGGCTGCGGCTCATCTGCAAATGAAAGTTCTGATTCTTCTGCACAGGCAGAGGAATCCAGCATTGCAGAATCCAGTGCGGAGGAATCCAGCACCGAAGAAGCTTCTGTTGCGGAAACGATTCCGGCAGGAGATTTTACAGTATCCGGAGATGGAACCGTGTACTTGTCTACTGCCGGCGGCACTACGGAAGATGGAAACGTTCCAGTTGTCAGTGCGTCTAGCGATACACAGATCAAACAAATCGGTATCAATGCCCACGGCTACGACGGCACCATGATGGCTTACATCTACATCGACGGCAGCTTCGCAGACAAGCAGCAGCTGTCTGATTCTCAGGCTACTCTGGACTTGTCCGGTGAAAGCCTTACAGAAGGCGTTCACAAGGTTGAGGTTGTCCAGTACACCGGAGATACAGTATCCGCTGACAATGTAGCGACCTATCAGACCATGCAGTACGAAATCAAGTATTAAGCACATTTCTCCTGCTTTCCCAAAAGCCTGCCGCTTTGCGGTGGGCTTTTTTGCTGCCATGTCTACAGTATATAACGAGTGACTTTTCGTGACTTGTAAAGCAGCTATCAAATTTAGGAACGATTCTGCATTCAGGGAACTAGCAAAGTCACTACAAACGGATTACCAATCATTATGCCGAAAGCTAAAATTAGAGCAACCCATAGAATTATTTTGATGCGTACACTATCGCTGTCCAATGTGGACTGAAAAATAACAACCGTAACAGGAACCATCGACCAACTTATCAATTGGCAGATGACCTCTGCTGTTTTACTCATGTCATTCACCCCCTCAGTATCATTTTCCCTTGCTATAATTCAGTCGCAATTATAGGATTTGCATTCTCATCGGTTACGGCAAATGCTTTCTTTGTTGTAAGAAAGCAGCCGTTCGGCATCTGACAATTTCCTTTTTGGCACTCTGTATTTTTCTGTGGATCACACAGATACAGAGTGCTTTTTTCATCGGTTTTCACTGTTTTTCACCTCCCTCTTGTCTTCTTTAGTGAGGTGATTGCGGCAAGCTTCGTAGATAGCTCCAGCGGTCAACCCGGGTGGATTCTTTGATACATTAGTCACCACAATTTGTCGGTTTTGTAATTCCAGTACAAGACCGGCAATTTCTTTTTCTGTGCCTTTTATTGTGATTTCCACACCTTTTCACCCCCTTCTGTTTGATTTTCCCCTAGGCGGGAAACAGGATTTTCAGTGTTTAGGACTTTACGTCCTGCTGACAATATGATTATAGCACAGTACGTCCTAATTGTCAACGGATTTTCAAGAAAAAAGTATACAAATAGTCCTTGCTATTTTTGTTCAAGGTGTACAATACGCCCTATCCAGAAGAAAATATGCAAAAATCGTATTGACATTTAGGACGAAATGTACTATACTGTAGACAAGGAGGTGATACAATGAACACTGATAATTTGAAAGCAGCCAGAAAAAAATCCGGTAAAACACAAAAGGAAGTTGCCGAAGGAATCGGAATCGGACAAGGTACATATAAAAACTATGAAACAGGTGCACGAGAGCCTAACGGTGAAACACTAGTCGCAATTGCAAATTACTTTGATGTATCAACCGACTACCTCCTCGGCAGACCAGATGCCAAAGAGCCGGCCGATCCGATCGACAAACTGATGACGGTAGACGAAATGGAAAAGGACCTGCTCCGAGAGTGGCTAAGTCTGGACGAAGCTTCCCGAAAGTCGTTCTTGGACGTACTGCGGAAGATCGTTGCCGCCGACCAGAAGCGTCAGACTGCTGCGTCAAAGCGTGCTGCCTATCTGCTCCACCGCCTGAGCCGCCACAAAGTTTCTGCTGGTCTGGGCTACAATCTGGACGACGACGACAACTGGCAGGAGGCAGAGGTTGTGGAGACTGATGCCGTACATCGGGCAGACTTTGCCGTGGAAGTAGACGGTGACAGCATGGAGCCGGACTATCTCAGCGGTGATATTCTGCTGGTACAGTCTACCCCGACGATTGAAGTGGGCGAAGTGGGCGTGTTTACGCTGAACGGTGACGGCTACGTCAAGGAACTGGGCGAGAGCGAACTGCTCTCCCGCAATCCGGAGTATGATCCCATACCGATCCACGAAAGCGACAGCCTGCAGTGCTGGGGGCGTGTCATCGGGAAGACGGAGCTGGTGTGATATAGAAACAACGCCCTGCCGGAACCGGCAGGGCATCACTATAGAAAGGAGTGTCCCATGAAAATCGCAGCGGCGTACATTCGTGTATCCACCGACGACCAGATCGAATACTCCCCCGACAGCCAGCGGAAAGCCATTCTGGACTACGCCAAACGCAACGACTACATCGTGCCGCAGGAGTACATCTTCGTGGACGAGGGCATCAGCGGCAGAAGCACCAAACGACCGGCGTTTCAGCAGATGATCGGCACGGCAAAGCAGAAAAGCCACCCCTTCGATGCGATACTAGTGTGGAAATTCTCCCGTTTCGCACGAAACCGAGAGGACAGCGTGGTCTACAAGTCCATGCTCCGGAAACAGTGCGGTGTGGAAGTGGTGTCTATCTCCGAGCAGATCGGAGAAGATAAAACGTCTATCCTGATCGAAGCCCTGCTGGAAGCTATGGACGAATACTACAGTATCAACCTGTCAGAAGAAGTCGTCCGCGGCATGTCGGAAAAGGCACGGCGTGGCGGCACTCTTGGACGTGCTCCGTTTGGGTATACGGCGAAAAACGGCGAACTGCTGCCCAATGACGATGCAAAAACGGTGCAGTGGATCTTCAACGCTTTTTTAAACGGCACAGGAATGCGGACTATCGCCACCCAGCTGAACAGCAGCGGCATACGCACCGCATACGGAAAACCTTGGGAGAACCGTACAGTGGAATATATGCTGCGGAATATCACCTATGCAGGACACCAGCACTGGACTCCCGGGGGGACAAAAGACATGAAACACGCCGAAAAAATCAAAGGGAATACCATTGTCAAAAACAACGCCCACACCGCAATTGTGTCCGAAGAACAATTCGCCGCGGTACAAGAGAAGATCGCAGAGAACAAACGTAAGTACAAGAAGCACGAGCAGCCGGAAGTCGGTATCCCGTTTCTGGGAAAGGGGCTGCTGCGATGCAGCGACTGCGGCGGGGCACTGTGTATGCTTGGCCGTGGCAACGGGATCCAGTGCCACAACTACGCACACGGGAAGTGCAATGTATCTCACTATATCAAGCTGGAATATATTGACAAGATGATCATTGATAAGATCAAAAGCGATGTGGAGGCACAGAATTTCCGCACCATACTGATTCCGGAAAACGCTGCGGAAAGTCAGGAGATGCAGGACAACAAGAGAGCGTTGGAGCGTGCCAGAAAGAAACTTGCCCGTGTCAGGGAGGCATATGAAAACGGCATTGACACGATAGAGGAGTACAGGCAGAACAAAGCCAGAATCCAAAAGGAAATCGAAGAACTGGAAGCGAAGCCTGCTCCGCCGAAAGAAACCCAGGAATCTGCAGCAGAAAAGCTGCGGCAGCGTATCCTGTCAAACGTTACACTTCTGGAATCTGATGCACCGGCAGGGCTGAAAAACGACATACTCCACACGTTTGTCAGCAGGATCGTATTTGACCGCAAAAACACGCGGGTGGAAGTGGAGTATCACGGGTGATTTCTTATGCGTTTCGATTGTCAGCTTTTGCAATTTGGCGGCCCAGACGGAGAGCTGGCTGCTTCGCTACGGTATATGCACCAGCGATACACGGCAAAACCTGACAAAGTAAAAGGAGTTTTGACAGATATTGCCACAGAAGAACTAGCCCATGTCGAGATGATTTCCGCGATCCTGTACCAGCTGACTGACGGGCTGACACCGGAACAGATCAAGGAAGCCGGATTCGACGCGTACTTCGTAGACCACACCCTCGGACTGTACCCCCAGAGTGCCGCCGGCGTACCATTCACGGCTGCCTATTTCCAGTCCAAGGGGGATCCGATCACCGACCTGACCGAGGATATGGCGGCAGAGCAAAAGGCACGGAGCACCTACGACAACATTCTCCGGCTGTGCGATGACCCCGATGTCCGCGACCCGATCAAGTTCCTGCGGCAGCGGGAAATCGTGCACTTCCAGCGTTTCGGCGAAGCCCTGCGGCAAGTGCAGGACGACCTGAATTCCAAGAATTTCTACTGCTGCAACCCGTCTTTCGACAGCAGCTGCGGCAAAACCGCCTGCCGGAGAAAAATGCGGTAACACACTTCTCATAAGGCAATGCCGCACAAAGATTGTGCAGTATTGCCATAACTTTCAGATGCTGCTCTGTTTCCGGAGCAGCATTTTTTCTGTTTCCCTGAAAAGTTCACATACCACTCCTTGACTTTTCCCATATTTATGGTATACTAGCATACGGACAGTGTGATTTTCGCCTGTCCATAGAAGAAGGGAGAAGTGGGTATGATACAACTCATTGCAACAGATATGGACGGAACGCTGCTGGACGAGGAGAAGCAGCTTCCGGCACAGCTGCCTGCACTGCTGGAGGAATTATATCGCCGCGATATTACATTTGCCGTGGCAAGCGGCAGGTCGCACATGATGCTGACCAACCTGTTCGGAGAACTTGCCGAAGAAATCATTTTCATCTGTGACAACGGGGCATGCGTCATGTATCCCCATGAAGCACCGTTGCTGCACAGTCTGCCAAAAGATGTCATTCATCGGATTCTGGACGCGTGCCGCAGCCTGTCTGCCGGTGTGCCGGTGCTGTGCGGATTCCACCACATTTACTATCCGGAAAACGACAACGCTGCCATGCAGCATGAAATTCAGCGGTATTACCGCAATCCGCAGGTGGTTCCCTATGACGACCTGTACGCTGTTGACGAACCGATCCTGAAAGTTGCCCTGTGCGACACCAACGGACCGACAAAGGAAGCCTACCCTGTGATGCACGAAGCACTGGGCGATGCCTATGAACTGCTGATCTCCGGCGACTGCTGGATGGATATTATGTGCAAGGGTGTGACCAAGGGTGCCGCCTTGCAGGGATTGCAGGAGCGTATGGGCATCACACCAGCGGAAACCATGGCATTCGGTGACTATGACAACGACATTTCCATGCTACAGCATGCGGAATTCAGCTACGCTATGGAAAACGCCTCGGAGCGTGTCCGCCAGCAGGCAAAGCACATTGCTCCGGCAAACACCCAAAACGGTGTGGTGCGGGTGCTCTGCGAAACACTGGGGATCCATATGGAATCGCTGTAAGAGTGCGGCTGCCCATAAACCAAAAATGAAATTCTTAGGGCAATACCGCACGCAATCTGCTTGCAGTGTTTCCCTTATAACAGAGGGACGGTGCCGGCATCGTCCCTCTGCGTTTCTTTCACTGCAAAATTTTTGGCAATACCGCACAAAGAGCGTCTGGCGACTTTGCACGCCATCTGCTTGCAAATTTTCCTTCAGAGCCTGTTTCGTATCTTCCCGCACGCATCTATCGCACAATCTTTGTGCGGTATTGCCTTTTCATTTCACCTGTTTTTTACCGGCACTTTGCAAAAAAAGCTTTACAAAACCACAAAAATATGCTATACTGTCCTTAACGTTCTGATGATATGGAACGTGAAGGAAACACTACATGTCAGACTGCAATCCGGCATGCTGTTTTACGTTTCCTGAAAGCACTTTTTGCATTTGTCGTCACTGACAGAAAGGAGTTTTAGAATGGAAGCATCTACGCCATTTCTGCTGTGGGGCGGCTTGTTTGTGCTGACGGTTCTGGCGGAATTCGCCACCCAGCAGCTGGTGAGCATCTGGTTTGCTGCCGGTGCACTGGCGGGCTTTCTCGCAGTCTGTTTCGGGGCTTCGCCGGTGGTGCAGATTGTCTTGTTCGTGGTGATCTCTGTGGTACTTCTGATCTTCACCCGTCCTATCGTCCGCCGGATTTTCTCGTTCGGCATCAAGGACACCAACAATCAGGAGATCGGCAGGATCGCCGTCGTCATTCAGACGGTAGACCCCATACACAACACCGGACGCGTCCGGCTGGACGGGGTAGACTGGATCGCAGTTTCTCAGGACGGCACGGTCATTCCCGAAAGCACCAGCGTCCGCATCGAAGCGATCAGCGGCACCAAGCTGCTGGTCAGCCGGCTGCCGCAGACAGAAGAACAAACTGTAAACAATTAAAGGAGAACACACATGGGACTGATTATTTTACTTCTGGTTATTTTCATCATTGTGATTTTTGTCACACGAATTCGCATTGTACCGCAGGCAAATGTCTACGTAGTAGAACGTCTGGGTGCATTCTATAAGGCGTGGGGCACCGGTATCCACTTTCTGGTACCGTTCATCGACCGCGTGGCAAAGCGGGTTTCCATTAAGGAACAGGTCGTAGACTTCAAGCCGCAGGCAGTGATCACCAAGGACAACGTTACCATGCAGATCGACACGGTCGTATTCTTCCAGATCACCAACTCGGTACAGTTTGCCTACGGTGTGGAACACCCTATCGCAGCAATCGAAAATCTGACTGCAACGACCCTGCGTAACATCATCGGCGAACTGGAACTGGACGCAACGCTGACTTCCCGCGACATCATCAACACCCGCATCACCGAAACACTGGACCTTGCCACAGACCGCTGGGGCATCAAGGTCATTCGCGTGGAACTGAAAAATATCCTGCCCCCTGCTGAAATCCGTGACGCCATGGAAAAGCAGATGAAGGCAGAGCGTGAAAAGCGTGAAAAGATTCTCCGTGCACAGGGTGAACGGGAATATCAGGTCACTGTTGCACAGGGTGAAAAGGACGCAAAGATCCTCCGTGCAGAAGCAGAAAAACAGACTGCGATCCTGAAGGCAGAAGCGGACAAGGAAGCCGTGATCCTGCGAGGCGAAGCGATCAAGGAACAGAAAATGCGTATCGCTGTCGGTGAAGCACAGGCAATTGAACTGGTGCAGAAGGCACTGGCAGACAGCTTGGTCAAGCTGAACGCAGCAAATCCCAGCGAAGCTGTTCTGAAGCTGAAATCGCTGGAAGCATTCGAAAAGGCAGCAGACGGCAAGGCAACCAAGATCATTATCCCCAGCGAGATTCAGGGGCTGGCTGGTCTGGCTGCCGGTCTGAAAGGTGTCCTCTCTGACAGCCCTGTAACCGCAACGGCTCCTGCACCGGCTCCGGCTGGAAAAACGGCTCCGGCAGCAGAGGCTCCGGCGGAAAACCAGTAAGCTTTCTGAGGCAGTACGGTACAAAGGCAATACCACACAAAGTCTGTGCAGATTGCCTTGATTTTCCATGAAAATATTGTGACTAAAAAGGACGGCTTCGTGCCGTCTTTTTTTGTGGAAAAAAACGATTTTCCGCGAATGCGAATTCTTGGGGCTGTTCCCCTTGCAATCCTGTCGCAAATTGTTGTATAATAGGAGTTACGAGAGAAACGCGGAACAAAAGCATGCCCGCCATGCGGCGTTTCTCCAAAGTAAAAGCAACACCGTGATTCGATGCCGGATCATATTTGATATTCTGACAGAAACAGAGGTTATACACATATGGTTTTTTCCCGATTGTTTTTCATTTACCTATTCTTTCCCATTTGTTTTCTCTGCTATTTTGCGACAAAGAAAACCTCTTACCGCAATGCAGTGCTGATCGTCTTTTCCCTGTTGTTCTACGCCTGCGGGGATATTTCCTTTTTGTGGCTGGTCGTCGCCAGTGCACTGGTCAACTTCGTGCTGGGGCGTGGCATCGACAAATTCCGCGACAAGGCTCCCGCAAAGGCATTCCTGGCTCTGGGACTGGTGCTGAATCTGGGTACATTGGTGGGATTTAAGTACACCGGCTTTTTCATTGAGAACCTGAACAACTGGTTCTCCCTTTCCATTCCCGTCCCCGACCTGCCGCTGCCGCTGGGCATCAGCTTTTTCACGTTCCGCACGGTTTCCTATCTCATCGACTGTGCGTGGGGCAAAGTCAAGGCGGAACGAAATTTCTTCACATTCCTGCTGTACGTTTCCTTTTTCCCGATCACCATTTCCGGACCGATCGCACGGTACGAAACCATGCAGGCAGACCTGCACCGGCGGCGGGTGTCTGCCGACGACCTTAGCATTGGCTTCGGACGCATTGCCGTTGGTCTGGGCAAAAAGGTCATACTGGCAGACCGGCTCTCCGGCATCGTAGACCAGTTCCTTGGGAACGACTTCACCACCCAGACCACACTGGGTGTCTGGTACGGTGTAATTCTCTACGCCCTGCAAATGTACTTCGATTTCTCCGGCTATTCCGATATGGCAATTGGCATTGCCCGCATCTTCGGCTTTCATCTGGACGAAAACTTCCGCCACCCGTTCCTCTGCAAGGACATCACTGAGTTCTGGCAGCGTTGGCACATTTCGCTGGGAACGTTCTTCCGCGACTACCTGCTGTACGTACCGCTGTTCGGCAAACGCCGGAAAATCGGCGGGCTGCTGCTGGTCTGGTTCTGCACCGGTCTGTGGCACGGTGCCAGCTGGAACTATATCATCTGGGGCATTTACTACGGACTGTTCCTCATGCTGGAAATGGGCATCGGCAAAAAGGGCATGAAAAAGATTCCGGCAGTGCTCCGGCATCTGTGCAACAAGATCGTCATCATTGTCGGGTTCGGCATCTTCTACTGCACCGGCGGTATCGACCAGCTGGGGGATATGCTGCTGGCAATGGCAGGACAGAACGGCACCGGCTGGCTGGACACCATGCTGGTCACTTCTGTGCAGAACAACCTGTTCCTGCTGATGGCTGCCCTGCTGTGCTGCTTCCCGCTGCTGGAACTGCCGAAAAAGATCATGGCAAAAAATCCGGCTGCCAATGTTGCCCTGTCCGTCACCGGCACAGTGCTTGCCGCCGGCCTGCTGGTCATCAGCAGCATTCTCATGGTAGATGCCACCAACACCCCGTTCCTGTACACCAAGTTCTGATCCAAGGAGGGAGAACACCATGGACGAAAACAACAAGCCGCAAAGTGACTTCGATCTGGACGCGGCACTGGCAGAAAAATTTCAGCAGGTACAGCAGGACGCAAACCGTCTGCGTGCCATGAATGACAATACCGATACACCGGCTTCTTCGCCTGTTCCGGAACCGACTGAGGTGCCGCAGGAACAGCCGGAACCGGAAACCGGATCCCCTGCTCCGGAGCCGGAATCACCGGAAGAACCGGCTGCTACCACCAAGGAGGACAAAGCCGCAGCCAAAGAGCGAAAAGCCCGCTACAAGCTGAAACGGCAGCTCCTGATCACCAACCGCATCGGTGCCGTTGTGCGGATCTTCGCCATAGGAACGATCATCTTCGGCGGCTCGATCTTCCTGCTGGTGGGCACACGCCCCACGGAATCCGCCGAGGAAAACCGAAAGCTTGCCACGCCGCCCGGCTTCTCCCTCGAAGCACTGGGCAGCGGCGACTATGTGAAAGACCTGATGCACTATTATGAGGACACCGTCCCCGGACGCAGCAGCTTCAAGCACATGATCAGCAAACTGGAAAGCTATCAGGGCTTACAGGGCGAGGACAAGGTACAGTTCTACGGCAACATTGCCCCCGTCAAAAAAGAGGAAACCGCCGATGCGGACAGCAGGACAACGACGACTGCACCGGTTGCCAGCGGAAACCGTTCCACAGAAACCACCACGGCAACTACCATTGTCACCGAGCCGGAGCCGGATCCTGTGGAGATCGGCGATGGCATTGTGCTGGTGGACAAGCGGGCGATCAGCATTTACGGCGGCAGCTTCTCCCGCGGGGAAAAGTATGCGGCAACGCTGAACGAATACAAGAAACAGCTGGGCAGCAAGGTCAATGTCTATTCGCTGGTGGCTCCTACGGCAGTATCGTTCTACCTGCCGGATTCCTACGCGGGCTATACCGGCAGCGAACCCGACAACATCGACCACATTGACGAAAACCTGAAAGATGTCAAGGCAGTCGATGCCTATGCAGCACTGGCGGCACACACGGACGAGGACATCTATGCCCGCACCGACCACCACTGGCTGCCGCTGGGGGCATACTACGCCGCAGAAGCCTTTGCCAAGACGGCAAACGTCAGCTTCGCTCCCCTGTCCGGCTACACCAAGACCACCCTGTCCGGCTATCTGGGCAGCATGTACACGTTCACCAAGAGTGCCGTCCTACAGGAGAATCCGGAGGACTTCACCTATTATACGCCCCACAACCAGTACACCACCCAGTATTATGACACCAACTTCACCAACGAACGGGACGGCAAGCTGCTGATCTCGCTGGACAACGTGGAGCCGGTCAGCTGGTATCTGGTGTTCATGGGCGGCGACGAAAAGATCACCCACGTGAAAACCGATGTCACCAACAAGCGGACACTGGTGATCGTCAAGGACAGCTACGGCAACGCCCTTGTCCCTTATCTCACGCAGTCCTTCTCGGACATCTACGTGATCGATATGCGTTACTTCGACCTGAACGCCGTTTCCTTTATGCAGCAGGTCGGTGCAACAGATGTGCTGTTCGCCATGAACACGTTCAGTGCCACCGGCGGCAACAGCGAATGTCTGGAAACAATTCGGACACAATAAGAGGGTTCACAAATGAAAGAACTGGAATATCCCTTTGACAGCAGCTTTCTGCTGCAAAAACGACGCAAACTGAAAAAAGCCCTTCTGGCAGACGGCTCTGCCCGCATGGAAAAACGCATTGCCGTGCTGGGCGGTTCCACCACCAACGACATTGTTTCCATGCTGGAACTGTTCCTGCTGAACTGCGGCATTCAGCCGGTGTTCTACCAGTCGGAATACGCACAGTACTGGCAGGATGCCATGTTCGATGCTCCGGAACTGGCAGCATTTCAGCCGGATCTGATCTTTATCCACACCACAAGCCGCAACATCACCGAAGCCCCGCTGCCCCTGTCCGCTTCAGAACAGGAAGTACAGGACGCACTGGAACGGCAGTACACCCACTTCACCCAGATGTGGGAACACCTCGCGGCAACATACCACTGCCCCATTTTGCAGAACAACTTTGAACTGCCGGCAACGCGGCTCATGGGCAACCGCGACGGGTGGGACTGCCACGGCATGGTGTGGTTCATCTCGGAACTGAACCGGAAATTCGGGCAGTATGCCGCCGCACACAACGACTTCTACATTCACGATATACACTATCTGGCGGCAAGCTACGGGCTGGACGCATGGCACGACAATTCCTACTGGTACCTCTACAAATACGCCATGACGCTGGACGCGATTCCGGAATTTGCCTACAGCCTGACACGAATCATTCGCTCCATTTACGGCAAGAACAAAAAGGTGCTGGCTCTGGACTTGGACAACACCCTCTGGGGCGGTGTCATTGGCGATGACGGACAAGAGGGCATCTCTATCGGGCAGGAAACCGCCGAAGCGGAGGCATACACCGAGGTACAGGAATACTGCAAGGCACAAAAACAGCTGGGCGTACTCCTTACGATCTGCTCCAAAAACGAACCGGAAAACGCCAGACTGGGACTTTCGCACCCCGATTCTGTCCTGCACGAGGACGACTTCGTGGCAATCAAAGCCAACTGGGAACCGAAAGACCGGAATCTGGTACAGACTGCGGCGGAACTCTCCCTGCTGCCGGAAAGCTTCGTCTTTGTGGACGACAACCCCGCAGAACGGGAAATCGTTTCCGCCCAGATCGCCGGCATTGCCGTGCCGGAATTTCAGGATCCTGCGGACTGCATTCGGGTGCTGGATCACGCGGGCTACTTTGAAACCACCACGTTTTCCGCAGCAGATGCCAGCCGCAGCGAAATGTACCGTGCCAATGCCCAGCGTGCCCAGATGCAGCAGACCTATGCCAACTACACAGACTATCTGCTGGGGCTGGATATGCACGCAGACATTCGGGATTTTGATGCGGTAGCACTCCCCCGCATTGTCCAGCTGACCAACAAGAGCAACCAGTTCAACCTGACCACACGGCGGTATACCCAGAGCGAAATGGAACAGGTGGCTGCCGATCACAAGCACATTCGCCTGTACGGACGGCTGCGGGACAAGTTCGGCGACAACGGCATTGTTTCCGTCGTTATCGGAGAGATCTCCGGCGACACCCTGCACATCGAACTGTGGCTGATGAGCTGCCGTGTACTGAAACGGGATATGGAACTGGCAATGCTGGACACCCTTGTGGCAGAGTGCCGGAAGCAGGGCATCACCGCCATCTGCGGCTATTACTACAAGACCGCCAAAAACGCCATGGTCAAAGACCTGTTCGGGACATTCGGCTTTACAAAAACCGAACAGTTCGAGAACGGCGACAGCACATGGCGTATGGAAATCGCCGGCTATGAAAACCAGAATCATGTGATTCAAGTCAACGAAAAGGAGCATCAGCAAGCATGACACACGAAGCGATTATGGAGAAACTGAACGAAATCTTTCAGGACATTTTTGACGATGACACGCTGGTCATCACAGAGAACACCACTGCCAACGACATTGAGGACTGGGACAGTCTGGAACACATCAACCTCGTCAGTGCTGTGGAAAAGGCATTCGGCATGAAATTCAGGATGCAGGAAGTTTCCGGCATGAAAAATGTAGGCGAAATGGCAGACATTATTGCTGCCCGTGCCGAAGAACCGAAGCCGAAAAAGCGGGGATTGTTCCGGCGGTAAGCGTTTTTTGCTGCTGGAAAAGCTAAGGCAATACCGCACAAAGAGCGTCTGGCGACTTTGTGCGGTATTGCCCTAAAAATTTGACAGAAAAATACAAAGAACGCCTGAAATGTGCAGAAATAGCTGGACATTTCAGGCGTTTTGCTGTATAATGATGATAGGTTTGTATACCATTCGAATCCATTCGGAGGAATCCAGATGCCAAAAGAACAGTTTTTATCTTATCAAAAAGAAAATCATCACCCGTCACAGCCGCCGGTACTGGACGCTGTCGGGTCGGTTCTGAATGCCCTGTGTGTCACCAAAGGATACACTTGGAAAGAGGCGTACTGCAAGCTGATCGCCGTCGCGGGAAAAATCGGACAGATGCCCCAATATCCCAAAACCATTCGGGAACTGCTGCATGAAGAAGGATTCTTTTTGCAGGCAAAAACCAATGTCAACAAGTGTATACGGGAGATCATTGCCGATTGCAACCACAGCTTTCATGACGGCGAAGTGGTCATACTGAATTTGTCCGTCGGACACACGAACACGGATGACGGGGAATATTGTCCCCTCGTGCCCCATGATCTGGGCGGACAGACAAAATATGCCCTGCACTTCCTACAGGACAACAGAGATCGGATCGCCCGTGAAGTGTGGGTTGCTTGGAAAGACGGACAGGATCACAGCCCCCTGCCGCAGCAGCAGAGCCGTACACAGAGAAAAGAACTGAAACCCCAAACCAAAGAAAATGAATCGTTGGTAGTCCTGAACGAAAATCCTAACGACAACTACATTGGTGATTGTGCCGTCAGAGCCTTTGCAGCAGTTCTGGAGATCCCGTGGGCAGAAGCCATAAAAAGGCTTGCCGAAGCTCAAAACTACGCGGCGACCATTCTCAATGGGGAAAAAAACATCGATGCCCTTTTGAAAAAAGAGGGGTTTGAGAGATTCGGTGCCATGAAGCGAAACGGAAAGATCCTGACCGGCAAGGAGTTTTGCAGCCTGATTCACGACATGTTTCCGGCGGGAACAAGAATATACGCGTATTCGGGAAGAAGCCATGTAGTTGCCATTCTGGTGTTTGACGGGGAATACAAAATCGTGGACACATGGGACAGCACCAACCGAAAAATCATAGAATACTGGGCAAAATATCCCCAAAAGCCCAAAAGACCGAGAAAAACAGAAGCACCGACAGAAAAACTCACAGCACTCTCTGTCGGCATGACCATTCAGCACAAGACCTTCGGGAACGGCAAAGTGACTGCCCTTTCTGATACCATTGCCACCATTCAGTTTGCCGGCGGTGTCGAGAAAAAGTTTGCAGTCGCTTGGGTGCTGGGGAATTGCAAAGGAAACACTGCCTGAACTTCCATCGAAAAAGAAAAAAGCTGGTATTCTGTACAAGGAAATCCTGTACAAGGAAATACCAGCTTTTTGTATTCAGTATCGCCTTTATTTCGACGCCATTTCGCCCAACGTCCGAATCATTTCCAGATCGTCCTGTGTCACACGCATGTTGGTGCAGAGTTCTCTGCCCTCGGCGGTAGTCAGGCTGATCTCGATCACGCTGCCCTCGTTGATCGCCTTAGAAGCAGCGGAGAAAAACAGAGGCACTTTCGGGTGGTTCTGCCGAAATTTCGTCAGCATGGTTTTCAGTTGCAAAATCATTTTGGGATTCATCATAAGTCAGTTACTCCTTTTCTGGTATGCAGCGGGCAGTGCTCCGATACGTGGGGAAACGACACCGTACGGAACTGCATTCGCAGTCCGTCCAGCACCAGCAGCTTTCCCGTCAGAAGCGACGGAATTCCCAGCAGATACCGAATTGCCTCCGCAGCCTGTATGGTGCCGATGATGCCGGCAGTGACACCAATTACCGGAATGGGTGCCGGTGCATTGTCCTCCGGAACCTCTCCGAAGATGCAGCGGTAACACGGCCCCTTTTCCGGCACATATGTCATCACCTGTCCGGAAAAGCCTGTGATGCCGCCGTGCACAAAGGGCTTTTCTGCGGAAACACAGACATCGTTAATCAGAAACTTGTTCTCCAGCTGGTCGGTCGCATCAATGACAATGTCATAATCCGGCAGCACCTGCCGCAGATGTGCCTCGTCCATAAACTGAGAGTACGTCTGCACATGCACCTGTGCGTTCAGTCCGTGGAGAGATTTCGCGGCGGAAACGGCTTTGTTCTGCCCCAGACGGGATTCCTTGTGTAGGATTTGCCGCTGGAGATTGGACAGCTCCACGGTATCGCCGTCCGCAATGCCAATGGTTCCCACACCGGCTGCAGCAAGATAATACGCCGCCGGACTGCCCAGTCCGCCTGCTCCGATCACCAGCACACGGCTGCGTTTCAGAGTTTCCTGACCAGCTTCGCCCAGTTCCGGCATCATGATCTGGCGGACATAACGTTCCTGTTCCTGTGATGTCAGCATGATGCTCCTTTCTCTGTTGCCTTAAGGAAACACTGCATAAAGCCCGCCTGACGGCTTTGCACGCAATCTGCTTGCA
>ERZ809296.557-NODE-557-length-58510-cov-35.972543_pt1 | contig 58510 bp, 58 predicted proteins | sample MGYA00520511_ERZ809296 | MGnify/ENA primary metagenome ERZ809296 (study PRJEB31576, sample SAMEA3212662) | Homo sapiens | biome: human-gut; feature: human gut; material: fecal | place: Sweden | collected 2012 ...
TGATGATGGCCCCGGGAGGCTCGATGTACGCGACGCCCGGGAAGGGCAAAAACGAGGTCCGCATGGCCTACGTCCTCGAAAGCGACAAGCTCGAGCGCGCCATGGATATCCTCAAAAAGGCCATCGAGGTCTACAACGCCAGATAAAAAGGAGAAGATACCTATGATCCGTCATATCGTAATGTGGAAGTTCCGCGAAGGCACTGAGGAAAAAGCCAACGAGTTTCTGACGAAGCTCGCCGCGCTCGACGGCGTGATCCCGCAGCTCAAAAAGTGCGAAGTCGCAAAGAATATCGGCAAGGACAACTACGACGCCGTGCTCGTCTCCGAGTTTGAGACGATGGATGACCTGAACGCCTACAAGGTCGATCCCCGCCACGTCGCCGTGAGTGACATCTGCAAATCCATCCGCGCCGACCGCGTGGCCGTAGACTACGAATTTTAATCAAAAACAAAGAGCGCCGAAAGGCGCTCTTTGTTTTTGAAAAGGAACGCGCTCCGCGGCAGCGCACGCACCGTAGGCGCGCACGTTTGCGGAGCGAGAGGAGTTTTTTCTGATGCGCATGTCGTCAGAAAAAACGATCTCAATTTTTTCGCGCCCGCGGGCGCAAAATGGTCTTGATTATTTTTTGTCGCGACCTGCGCGTGACAAAAAATACTTTGCGCGAAGCGTGTGTTGCAGCCACCCTACGGGTGGCAAGGCACAAAGCGCAGCGAAACTTTTTCAAAAAAGAGACCATTTATGGCCTCTTTTTTGAGCTGCAACCGCTGGTTGCTAACTTTTCAACCCTGCTTGGTGGACTTTTTGCGCGCCTTTTGGTAAGCTGAACGCAGAAAATCTGCAAAGGAGAACCCCATCACATGACACTTGGAGAGAACATCGTGCGCCTGCGCACACAGAAAAACTGGTCGCAGGGCGACCTTGCCGACGCGCTGGACATCTCGCGCCAGAGCGTATCCAAATGGGAGACCGACGCCTCCATCCCCGAGCTTGACAAGCTATTAAAGCTCTCCGAGCTCTTCGGTGTGACGCTTGACGAGCTGGTGCGCGGCGAGGACGCGCCGAAGGCGGAAACAGCCGCGCCCGCGGCACAGGCAGTACCCGCCTCTTTCACGCCGCAGACTTCGTCCGAGCAGGAAAAGCGTCACACCATTGCGGGTACGATTTTAATGTGTGTCGGCGCGGTTCTTCTGCTCACCTGCCTGATACTCGCCGGCGATCTGCTGGCGGGGCTGATTTACGGACTGCCGTTTTTCCTCTGCGGCATCATCTGCTTTACGGTGAAGCATCGCACGGGCCTGTGGTGCGGCTGGGCGGCCTATCTCTGTATTGATCTCTACCTCCGCTTTGCGACCGGCCTCTCGTGGACGACCGTCTTTATGACGCACCTCTGGACGGCGCAGATGAACTATGCGCGCCTTGCCATCTCGTGGGTGCAGCTCCTCGGCATGCTTGTGATGATCGTCTGCACGGTGCGCTCCTACCGAACGCTCAGGCTGCCCGCGACGAAAAAGGAGGTCACATGGCTCATTGCCGGTTGGCTCGCGGCGCTCGTTGTGCTGCCGCTTCTGATGAGCTACGGCGTTATGCCGCTGCTGCTCGACGATCTCGGCAATTACAGCAACATTTCGCCGTACTTCCTTCTGAATGACGTCTACAGCTACGCGCGCCTTGCGCTCATCAATGTTCTTCTGGTGCGTTCACTCGCCGTATGGCGCTTGAAGCGGGAAGAGAAGAAAGCAAAGATCTGAATAGGAATAAGAAAAAGCGGACCGCACTGCGGTCCGCTTTTTTGATGCAAATATGCCTTACTTCTTGCTCTTCTCCAGCGCGGCGAGCTTGAGGCAGCAGCAGAAGACGGCCATCGCCTGCTCGAGCTCCTCGACCGGGGGCAGCGACGGGGCGACGCGGATGTTGCTGTCAAGAGGGTCGTGTCCATACGGATAGGTCGCGCCCGCGCTCGTCATCACGACGCCCGCATCCTTGGCGAGCGCCAGCGTACGCTTGGCAAGGCCGGGAGCCGTGTTTACGGAGACGAAATAGCCGCCCTTGGGCGTGTGCCAGCTCGCAATGCCGAGCGGCTTAATCTCACGCTCGAGCGTTTCGACGACCATGTCGAACTTCGGCTTCATGATCTTGGCGTGCTCTTTCATCAGCGCGAGGGTGTGCTCTTTGTTCTGGAGATACTTGACGTGGCGCAGCTGGTTCATCTTGTCGAAGCTGATGGCCTGAATGCCGATGAGCTTGGTCATGTACTCCATGTTGGCCTCGCTGCACGCAAAGCACGCAATGCCCGCGCCGGGGAGCGTCACCTTGCTCGTGGAGGCGAACTCGAAGACCATGTCGGCGTTGCCGTACTTCTCGCACTCGCTCAGAATATCCTTGAACGGGACGAACTCGCCGTCAAACTCGTGGATGCAGTAGGCGTTGTCCCACATGAGCAGGAAGTCGGGAGCCGCGGGCTTCATCTTCACAATGCGCTCGATGGTCTCGTCGGAGTAGATGATGCCGTCGGGGTTCGAGTACTTCGGCACGTTCCACATGCCCTTGACGCTCGGGTCCTTGATGAGGTTTTCGACAATGTCCATGTCGGGGCCGTTTTCGGTCATCGGGATGGTGATGAGCTCAAAGCCGAAGCTCTCGGTCACCTTGAAGTGGCGGTCATAGCCCGGCGCGGGGCAGAGCCATTTGACGCTCTCTTCCTTGCACCACGGCTTTTCGCTGTGCAGCAGGCCGTGGGTGTAGGCCTTGGAGACCGTGTCGTACATGAGCTGGAGGCTCGAATTGCCGCCGGCGAAGACCTGAGAGGTCTTGCAGCCGAGGATATCGGCGAACAGCTTACGCGCGCTCTCAAGACCCTTGAGCTCGCCGTAGTTGCGGGCGTCCACGCCGCTGTCCACGCACTCCTCGGCGCTGGTCAGCGCGGTCAGGATGCCGCTGACCATGTCGAGCTGCTGCTTGCTCGGCTTGCCGCGCGCCATGTTGAGCTTGAGGCCCTTGGCCTTCCAGCTCTCATATTCGGCGGACACCTTGTCGTATTCCTGCTGCCACTCGGCAGCGGAAAGAGCCATATAATCCATGATGATTCTCCTTTACAGGTAATTTATCCGATTAAAGTAACTGCATTATAGCACAGGGAAAAATCAGACGCAAGTGTCCGCATGTAACAATCATTTGTTTTGCCTGCGGCAACAAGTTGACTCATTGAACAGATTGTACCGCCCCTCGCCGCAATAGAGAGGGGCGCTGCTTTTTGGCGAAAGCGGGAAAGAAAACGCGTTAGCACTAAACATAGTGCTGACAGTGCGTCCAAATCAGGCAAAAAGTAAGGCCGCGGAAAGCACATCGCTTCCCACGGCCTTGATCGTTTTTATAGAATTGGTCTTGTCACAGCTCGGTAAAGGTGCGAATTTCGTCGAGCTGGGCGTAACGCCGCGCGTGTGTTGTGCTCACCTTTCCGGCGCAGACGGGGCAGCCGCACTGCTGCGCGCCGGTGCGCGGATAGATGACGGATTTCCACACGTGTCCCATGGAGCACTGCCACCAGACCTTTTTGTTGCTGCCGGGCGTGACCATCTCCGGTGTCAGCGCGCCGTTGAGCGACGGATGCCACTGCGAAGCAATGTCGGGGCAGAGCGTCTTGAGATCATTGAAGCCCTTGAGCACCCTGCGTCCCGCGCAATAGGGACATCCGGTCTTGCGCTGCGTGCGCGACGAGACCGTGGCGCGGTAGGAATGCCCCAGCTCGCAGCGCCACCATGCGGGACGGTTAGAGCTGACGGCGACCTCGCTCGGCCTTAAGCGCCCGTTTTTACGCTTGTCCCACTGTGCGGCGATCTCGGGCTGGAGGTGGGCAAGGTCATTTTCGCCCGTGACGATCGTCTTGCCCGCGCACACGGGGCATCTGTGCCCCCACGCCGTGCGCGAGGCGACGGGCGACTGCCACGAGTGCCCCTCCGGACAGCGCCACCAGATGCGGATCTTCGAGCCCGTGGAGACGTCGCGCGGCGAGAGCGAGCCGTTTTTCTCGCGGTCCCACTGCGCGGCGACATCGGGATAGAGTGTGCCAAGATCGTTGAAGCCTGGCAGGACCTTTCGCCCCGTGCAGTACGGACAGCCGCTCCCCTCGGAGCGCACATGCACCGTCGTCTGCCACGAATGGCCGTTTTCACACGTCCACCAGACTTTTTTCTTGCTGCCGTAGGAAACGGTGTCCGGCGTGAGCGGAAAATTGCGCGATTCGTCCCATTCTTTCAGTAAATTTGTCCTTTCATGCAGCATGCAGAACTCATAAAATGTTTGTCGCATGTTCATTCTCCCCCTCTTTTCGGCAAAAAGGTTTCCCGCCTGTACCTTGCTTTCAGAGAGGGCCGGGCGGTGCAGGAAGGGCGCTGCCCTTCCGAATGATTTGCAACCGGCTGTCATAACCGCACACGGCGGCCTTAGACCCCTCTGGCTTTGCGTCCCTGCTTTTCAGCAGGTTTGCCAAACATGTTTGATTTGTTCGTCAAATCAGTACAGGCGCTTTCGCGCCGGAAACGGGGAAGAAAAAACTTCCGTTTTGACAGAATCAATGAAAAAGATTTGCTGACCCTGTCGTATCTGTATTCTATCACGAACTTTCCGTAAAAACAAGGCAGGTGACAAGACAGAATTCGGAAAAGTGATATAAGATTTGAAAAAATTCGAAAGAAATTAGCGGAATGTTAGGATTTTCATACCGCTTCTCTATGTTTTCGACGTGATGGAGAGGACTGAAACCGCGCGCGGCGATGCGACCGCAAACGCGCTTTCTTGACATCTTCCGCCGTTTCGGTATGATAGAACCATCCCGTTTTTTGGAGGCAACTATGCATTCAGTGACAACTAAGAAGGCCGCGCTCGCGGCGCTTCTCGTTCTGGCGGCGCTCCTTTCCATCTTCGCGGTAGGGAAGAGAGCGTCCGACCCCGCGTACCATCAAGCGTCCATCGACGCGCTCGCGGAAAAGCAGGAGACGGTGCTTGAGCTGACAGCGGCGTCCACCGCCGCGAGCGCAGCCATCACGCTCCTGCCGGGCGACACCGCGACGCCCATCGCCGAAAAGCTCGCCGACCTGAGCGGCTATTTCCTCATCGTGCTCTGCGCCATCTTTTTGGAAAAGTATCTGCTGACGATCACATCCTACGTGTCGTTCACGATCCTGATCCCCGCAGCCTGCGCGCTTGGCATCGCTGCGCTCTTTTCCGAAAAGCTGCGTGCCGCGCTGGGGAAGCTCGCATGGCATGTGCTGCTCTTCGCGCTTGCCATCGCGTTCGTCATCCCCGCGGGTGTCAAAGTCTCGAGCATGATCGAGGACACATACCGCGTTTCGATCGAGGAGACCATCGCAAACGCCGAGCAGACGACCGAGGATATCCAGTCGGCCACCTCGGGCGAGACGGACGAGGGGGAAAAGAGCGGCCTTTCCGGCCTCTTTTTCAAGGTGACCGAGGGCATCAGCGGTGCGGTGAATGACGCGGTCGGGCAGCTCAAAACCGTCCTGAACCGCTTTATCGAGGCCCTCGCCGTCATGCTCGTCACGTCGTGTCTGATCCCGATTTTAGTGCTGCTGTTTTTTGCCTGGCTCGTCAAGCTGATGCTCGGCATCGAACTGCCGCCGCTGCGTGTAAAGCTTGGTGACGGCAAGGCGCACAGCGCAAGCGGTGCACCGCGGATATGACCACATGGCCATCGTAAAAAATATACGATAACTTAAAAGTGCGGCGAGCGCAGCGATGCCGCTTTGGGGGGACAGCAAGGTTGGCAAAATCTAGCGACGGCAGGGGATTCTACCAAGACTGCATTCAGATCAGGGAGCGACAGCGAAGATAGAAAAAAGTCAAATCGTTTAGACCCATCACCCGGCAGGTACCCGATTCCGCAGGCTGAGCAGCTCTTCAAGCCTCAAAACCGCAATGTCGGGGGGCGAGGGGGTTCCCCCTCATCCTTCCCTTGGGATTCAAAAGGGGACATTCTCTTCTAGAAGAGAATGTCCCCTTTATTCGCTCCCCCCTGCGGGTTAGCAGGAGAAAACTCCGCAGCGCTGCGCGCGCTGCTGATTCACCTTACCTCCGCAAATCGCGTCATCAGAACGACACGACTTCCTGCGCGGGCTTCGACGTGGTGGTGATGCGCTCGACGTACAGCACGGGGCCCTCGCCCTCATAGGCGTCGAGGTGTTCCTTTTTGACCGTGGCAGTGATATCGACCCAGTCGCGATTCTTGTAGGCCTTCAGGCTGTCGCCCTTGGCGACGATGCCGACGAACTGGATGTCGTTTTCGCAGCAGGTCATCACGAAGCGGCCGGGGCAGTGGATGCCCGGGAACTTCTTCGAGTGGCACATGATGAGCTTCATGTGGACCTTTTTGCCATCCCAGCGGTCGGGATGGTCCATCGCGTCGACGTACCACACGCCGTAGTCGTCGTCGGGAATGTCGATGAGCTCGGGCGTCATGTCGAACGGGCACTCGTCGCCGGTCAGGTAGTCCTCGCTGTTGCCGTCGTTGTCCTCAAGGTAGATGTCCGCGCGGCGGTTGACCATGCGCAGGTTGCGCGCACGCAGGCTCTCTTTGAGCTTGTCGTCACAGCGGTTGAAGACGATCATGTCCGCGTTCGTGATCTTTTCCATCATGAGCTGACCCATGTTCTTGACGAACAGCTCGAACGTCGGCGCCTGCACGAACGTCATGATCTGATAGAGCACCCAGTTGGCGGGCAGCACCTCGCGATAGAGCTTTTCCATCTGCCACATGCCGTTGTACTCGATGAGCACCTGCTTGGGGTGGTGTTTCTTTTCGAGCTCCTTGCAGAAGGCGAGCGTCAGCTCCTCTTCGTCGTCCACCGTGACAACGGTGACGTTGTCGAGCGCCTTCTTCTCGTATTCTTCGTCGCCCTCTTCGCAGCAGATCAAAAGCGTCTTGTCCTCGCGGGCGAAGCCGTCTTCTAAAATGCCGTTGATAAAGCTCGTTTTGCCGGAATCGAGGAATCCGGCGACCAGATAAACAGGAATATCCATGCCTTACACTCCAAACAGTTCTGCAAGGCCGTCTTCCTTGAGCTCCGCGCCGATAACGCACAGACGGCCCGTGTAGTCGGGATGGCCCGCGCGGACCTCATGCTCTTCGGGCACGTAGTCGAATTCGAGCCAGCCGTCCTCGCCGTTCACGATGCCCTTGGCACGCAGGATGTGGCCGTAGTCGCCGCTGTCCAGCTTGTGGAGCATGTCCTCAAGAGCTTCCTTGCTGAACTTCTTCGGCGTCTCCTTGCCCCAGGAGGAGAAGACGTCGTCGGCGTGGTGATGATGGTGATGCTCGTGCTCGTCGTGCTCGTCATGGTCATGGTCGTGATGATGCCCATGCTCGTGGTCATGCTCATCCTCATCGTGGTCATGATGGTGCTCGTGTTCATGCTCATGGTCGTGCTTGTCATGCTCATCGTGATGATGGTGATGCTCATGCTCGTGCTCGGCCTCTTCGATCTCGTGCTCGCGGCGCATCTTTTCAAGAAGCTCGTCGCTCAGCGACACCTTCTCGATGGCGGAGAGGATGGTCTTGCCGTCCAGCTCGTCCCACGGAGTCGTCAGGATGGCGGCGTCGGGGTTCTTCTCGCGCAGCATCGCGGCGGCAGCCTCGAGCTTTTCCTGCGAGAGCTTCTGCGTGCGGGAAAGAATGATCGTGCCGGCGGCCTCGATCTGGTTGTTGTAGAACTCACCGAAGTTCTTCATATAGACCTTGACCTTGCTGGCGTCGGCCACGGTGACATAGCTGTTGAGCTTGAGCTCGCCCGGGCACTCGTCGACGGTGCGCTCGACGGCGACGATGACGTCAGAGAGCTTGCCGACGCCGCTCGGCTCAATGAGGATGCGGTCGGGGTGGAACTGCGCCACGACCTCTTTGAGCGCCTTGTTGAAGTCACCGACGAGGGAGCAGCAGATGCAGCCCGCGGACATCTCGGAGATCTCGATGCCGGACTCCTTGAGAAAGCCGCCGTCGATGTTGATCTCGCCGAATTCGTTCTCGATCAGCACGAGCTTTTCGCCGCTGTAGGCTTCCGCGATCAGCTTTTTGATGAGCGTGGTCTTGCCGGCGCCCAGAAAGCCGGAGAAAATGTCAATTTTCGTCATAAGAAATACGCTTCCTTCTTTTTTATTGATTTCCAAACCTACATTATAAGCAGAATTTGTGAACGATTCAAGTCTTTTTCCACGCAAAATGCGCCTTTTTCCCGCTCACAGGCCCATGCCTGGCAGCGGCACACGATGATCTAAGATCACGTGTCCGAAGCAGATAAAGCGCTTTCCGCTCCCAGGGCCGCAGACGACGTCCGCGCCGCTACGGTCCCGCCCCAGAGAAAAGAGGTACGAAACGCCGAGCGGGTCGCGGTAATACTGCTTGCAGAGCATGTCGCCCCCGACGCAGAAGATGCCCACGTCGCCCGCATGCAGCGGGTCGTGATTGAGGTAGGCGACGCTGCCGCTGTGCAGCACGGGTTCTAAACTGTCGTCGCGGATGCGCACGGCGAATTCCGCTCCCGGCGGCACATCGCCGTGGTCGAAGATGTAGTCAAAATCCTCGCCTGGCACGGGGGCGGCATAGCCCGCCGCCTCGATCGAGCGATAGAGCGGGATGCGGCGCGGCGCGCCCGCACCGTCCTGTCTCGCGTGCATCGTGCACAGGGCGCTGACGAGGCTGCCCACCGTCTCGCGCTCGAGCGGCGAGAGGGAGCGGCACTTTTCGATCAAATCCTGCTCTGCGCGCGAGCAGACGAAGCTGCCTGAGCGGAACGAATCGCGGTAAAGGTAGTTCGGGTCGATCTCAAGCGCATCGAACAGCCGGAGCAGCACCTCCTCCTTCGGTGAGCTGACGCCGTTTTCATAGTTGCTGATGGCAGAGGGCGAAACGCCAAGCTCCTCCGCCAGCGCCGCGCGCGAGAGATGAAGCTCCTCACGCCGCAGACGCATTTGTTTGCCAAAACTCATCAAGATTCCCCCAGAAAACGCAGGTTGCGACAAGATTTGACTGTATTCTATCGCAGAAGCTTGTATCTGTCAATCAATTATAACAAGAAACTTGTAATTTTATTCTTGACATAGCAAGGTTCTTGTGATATCTTGATTTTGCTAACAAGTTCTTTGTACTTGATGGCGTGCCGCGGCGAGCGTTCTCCTCAGTTTGCCCGCGGCGCACGCCGCCGATACCGGTACGGCGGCTGATCCCCGCAGCAGAAAAAGAAAACGCACCGCCCTGAAAAGGACGAACGCGAAAAAAATAGAGAGAAAGAAAATATCGAGCCAGCCTAAGGGCAGCTCGATATTTTTCGTTTCATGCAACAAAAAAGAACGAGCTGACTTTCATCAACTCGTTCTTGGTGGGGGAAGGTGGATTCGAACCACCGAAGTCACTGACAACAGATTTACAGTCTGCCCCCTTTGGCCACTCGGGAATTCCCCCATATGAAATTGTTTGCTTGTCGGTGGAGCTGGTAGACGGATTCGAACCCCCGACCTGCTGATTACAAATCAGCTGCTCTACCAGCTGAGCTATACCAGCATCTCAGCAACGAACAGGTTGTATATTACCAGACTTCGATTCGTTTGTCAACAGGGAATTTGAAAAAAGGAGGAATTTTGTTGTACGCAGGAAAAAGACACCATGATTCGGTGCACGCGGTCTGCTCACTCTGCGCGCAGGACATTTACGCGGGAGAAACGCTGTGGTACCGGAACGGCGTGACCGTCTGCGCGGACTGCTTTCCGCGCTTTGCGCGCGAAGCGCTCCGGTCGTTTGAATACATATCAGGGGAGGCGAGCACGCTATGACGCTGTATCAGATGTCGTTTGTCTACCGCGAGGACGCGCTGCGCTTCCGTATGCGCATCACGGTGCTGCGCGAGCAGGCCAAGGCCGCACCGACGAAGGAGGAGCGCGAGCGACTCAAGCGGCGTATCTTAGAGCTCCAGCAGCTTCAGCGCCAGTCGCGCGAGCTGGCCGAGCTGACGCGGCACTATTACGAAAGGGGCTATTACCGCAATGAAAAGTACACCTTATAGTATGCGCAACAATGAAGTTTACGGCGATATGACCGCCTGGATCGCTGCGCACGCGGGCGACAACGAGAGCGACCTCATGCGCCTCAAGCGCAATCTGCGCCTTGCCCGCGAGGAGGAGCTTACCGCCCGCCAGCGCGAGCTGCTGCGCCTGCGGTACGAGGAAAACATGACCGTCACGGAGATCGCCGCGGCCATCGGGCGGGACAAGTCCACGGTGTCGCGCACGCTCTCCCGCGCGCGGAGAAGGCTTTACAAGTGCCTCCGCTATGGGCTATAATCAAAAGGTAACAAGCGAATAAGACCCGCACGGGTACATAGAATAATGGTCAGTGCGGAGAAAAGTGAGGGCAAGAGCTATGCTGCACAAAGCGCTGCAAAACAAATGGGCGCGCGTCCTGATCGCGGTTTTCGCAACATTCCTCTACGCGCTGGGCGTGAACCTTTTCGTCGTACCGATGGGCCTCTACTCCGGCGGCGTAGTCGGATTGAGCCAGATCATCCGAACACTGCTTGCGCAGGCTGTCGAGCTGCCCGCAGGGGTGGACATCGCCGGTATTTTGTACTTTCTCATCAATATTCCGGTGCTGTATCTCGCGTGGCGCGACCTCGGGCGCGCGTTTTTGATCCGCACGCTGATCTGCGTGGGCGCGTCGTCGCTCTTTTTGAGCGTGATCCAGTCGCCCGCCGTGCCGATTTTGGACGATCCTCTCGCCTCGTGCCTCGTCGGCGGCATTCTGTGCGGCTTTGCCCTCGGCTTGGCGCTGACCTGCGGCTGCTCGACCGGAGGGCTCGATGTCATCGGCCTGTGCCTCACAAAGCGCGGCAGCCGCTTCACCGTCGGACGTTTTTCACTGGGCTTCAACATCGTGCTCTACGTCGCCTGCGCACTGCTCTTCGACATCCAGACGGCCATCTACTCTGTCATCTACACGGTGTTCTGCTCGCTCTTCATCGACCGCGGGCACCAGCAGAACATCAATGTGCAGGTGCTCATCTTCACAAGGGACGCAGACCCCGAGCTCCCGCGCAGCATCATGTCGCGCCTTGGTCGCGGCGTGACGTACTGGGAGGGCAAGGGCGCATATACGGAGAGCGACATGCGCGTTTTGTGCGTCTGCGTCTCGAAATTCGAGGTCGCGGAGCTGCAGGAGACCGTGCGTGAGCTCGATCCCCACGCCTTTTTCATCGTGCAGGAGGGCGTGCGCATCGGCGGTAATTTTATCAGAAAGATCTCGTAAAACATGCGTCATTCGCCGTGAAGACGCTTTGCACAGCAGAGCGTCTTCTTTTTGTTTATTTAACTATTTTGAAAAATCATCCATGTTTTCTAAAACATTCAAGGATGTTTTATTGCGTTTTTCTATCAATCGTGGTAGCATTGCCTCAATCTTTTATTGTGCCGCAGCAGTGTCCTTTCCCCGAAGACATGCGGCATGAAAAAGTCCCGCAGCGAATAAACAATCATCAAACCCCAATGAGATGTGGAGGGATCTTTTCATGTTTGACCAGTATTTTGAAAAATTTGATTTAGCCCCCGAGGTCACCGCGGCACTCAAAAAGTGCAAGTGCATCGCCTACGCCGAAACGAAGGCGGAGCTCGAGGAGATGGCCTACGGTCCCACGCACACCTCCCGCTATGACGTGGTCTACCCCATCGAGGGCAATGGCACGGTCAAGGAAGCGGAAGTCGTGCGCTGCAAGAACGGCTGCGTCGTCAACTTCATGGAAGACTACATGCGCCGCCGCGACCCGAACAGTATGGCCATCGGCGACGATCTGCCCTCCGACAAACCGCGCTTCAAGGACCGCTTTGGCTACGAGTTTTCGTCGCTCCGCCAGGAGACGCTCGACTGGCTCTCCACGCAGCAGGTCATCATGCTGCCGTTTTCCGCTGGTCCGCGCGGCCACGGCTATCCGAGCCTGATGATCTGCCCGCTCAATGCCGCGTTCTTCGCGCTGTCGCTGGCGAACATGCAGGGCTTTACGAGCATTGTCGATGTGCCTGAGCACTATAAGCCCCGCGCCATCATCTTTGTCGCGCCGCCGTTCCGACACACGCACTTTGACGGCAAGCAGGTCGTCGTGCACAACCGCTCCAAGGAGATGCACGAGGTCTGGGCCTACAACCTCTATCCGGGCCCCAGCGCCAAGAAGGGCGTTTTCTCGCTGCTGCTCGACATCGGCGAGCAGGAGGGCTGGGTCTGCTGCCATACAAGCGCGGCCATGGTCGAGACGCCGTATGAGTGCGAGGTCGTGTTCATGCACGAGGGCGCGTCCGGCGGCGGCAAGAGCGAAATGCTCGAGGACTTCCACCGCGAAGAGGACGACCGCCTGCTCATCGGTACGCATACGGTCACGGGCGAAAAATATTACATGACGCTTGGCGAGAGCTGCAAGATTCACCCCATCGCCGACGATATGGCCTGCGCGCTCAAGAGCTTCCAGGATCCCGAGAGCGGCAAGCTGCGCATCCTCGATGCCGAGGACGGCTGGTTCCTGCGTATGGACGGCATGAATGCCTACGGTAACAGCCCCCTCTATGAGCGCATCTGCATCCATCCAAGCGAGCCGCTGGTCTTCTTCAACATGGACGGCGTCCCCGGTGCGACCTGCCTCATCTGGGAGCATGTGATCGAGTCGAACGGCAAGCCCTGCTCCAACCCGCGCGTCATCTTGCCGCGCAAGATGGTTGACAACATCGTGCCTGATACCGAGCCCGTCGAGGTCGACGTGCGCAGCTTCGGTGTGCGTATGCCGCCCTCTACTGCGAAAGACCCGAACTACGGCGTCATGGGCATGCTGCAGGTCGTGCCGCAGTCCATTGCCTGGCTGTGGAGACTCATCTCTCCACGCGGCTTCAAGAACCCGTCCATCGCCGATACGAACGCCGGCAGCGGCCTGAAGGCCGAGGGCGTCGGCTCCTACTGGCCGTTTGCCACGGGCCTCAAAGTCACGCAGGCGAATCTGCTGCTCGAGCAGATCATGTCTGCGCCTAAGACGACGAACGTGCTGATCCCGAACCAGCACATCGGCGCTTATCATGTTGGATTCATGGGTGAGTGGCTCTCGCGCGAATACCTCGCGCGCCACAACGGTTTTGTGCGCGAAAAGCATCTGGTCCCCGCGCGCTGCCCGCTGTTCGGCTACGCGCTCGATGAAATGAAGCTCGACGGCCAGTTCATCCGTCAGACGTTCCTGCGCCCCGAGACGCAGTCCAAGCTCGGCAACGCAGGCTACGACGCCGGCGCCAAGATCCTGACCGACTTCTTCAAAGAGCAGCTCCAGCAGTTCGTTTCCGACGATCTCGACCCGCTGGGCCGCGAGATCATCGATTGCTGCCTGCATGACGGCACGCTGGACGATTATCTCCAGCTCACGCCGATGAAGCTGAAGTAATTTCAGAACTTTTTTCAGAAAATTCCCCCACCTGACGTGAGGAACGCGGAAAGGGGGCCATTCTCTCACGTGAGAGAATGCTCCCTTTCTTTGCACAAGTGCGAGGGGGTATGCCGCCTGCGGGCGGCGGGGGCAAAGGGGCCATTCTCTTTCGCAAAAGAGAATGGCCCCTTTGGAACCCCCAAGAGAAAGGCTTTTGATTGGCAGTCTCGGGCTCGAATGACTTTTGCGCCTCCGGAATGGGAATGCCTGCGCGCGGCATTGCCGCGTTGGGTGTTGCTATACGACTTGATGTGCTCCTATCATCCGCTGTTGCGCAGCCGTTGGCGGCTCTGCTGCCTTACGGATGCGGCACACCCCTTGCGGGTGCCGCTCTGCCCATCTTATAGAAGTACAGCCTAATTCCCGTCTACCGCCAGTCGCTACAATGCGGCGAGCGCCAGCAATGCCGCATTTGGCAGGCAGTCTGCCGCCAGACAAACGTCACTCGCGCCTCACGATAGTAAGGCGCGGTTGAGAGTAGTAACGAGGCGGTAGGGGTTCATGGCGAAGCCATGTACACCGCACCAACACTGCGCAGCGCGTGCAGTCATTCAAGCGCCCGACTGCCAATGTAGGGGGTCGAGGGGGACGCCCCTCGTCCTTCTCTGGGGGATTTAAAGGGGGTATTCTCTTCGAGAAGAGAATACCCCCTTTGCCCCGCGCTCCACGGCAGGTGGGGACCCCCATACAGCGCCCGCGGCGCTGCAAAACTCACGCACCTCTGTCAGGTGCGAAAAAAGGAGTATTCTATGGACTATACAATGAAAGTCATTGCCAGAATCCACTCTGACTTTCCGGAAAAATTCGGCATCCCGCGCCAGAGCGGGCTCGTCCCCGCGCTTCGTGCGAAGATCGTCTTCGAGCCGGAGTACCGCAATCCCGACGCGCTGCGCGGCATCGAGGGCTTTTCGCACCTGTGGCTCATCTGGCAGTTCTCTGCCGCCGTGCGCGACACATGGTCGTCGACGGTGCGCCCGCCGCGCCTTGGCGGCAACGAGCGCGTGGGCGTTTTTGCAACGCGCTCGCCGTTCCGGCCGAACGCCATCGGACTTTCCTGCGTGAAGCTCGAAAGCGTGCAGCATGAGGATGGCTTCGGTGACGTTTTGATCGTCTCGGGCGCAGATTTGATGGACGGCACGCCGATCTATGATGTCAAGCCCTACCTTCCTTACGCCGACGCGTACCCCGAGGCGCTGGGCGGCTTTGCCCCGTCGCCGAAAGAGACGATCGAAGTCAAAAGCCCGCCGGAACTCCTGCAAAAGCTGCCGGAGGGGCAGCGCGAGGCGCTGCTCGGTGTGCTTGCGCAGGACCCGCGCCCGCAGTACCAGAACGACCCAGAGCGCGTGTACGGTATGAGCTTTGGCGGCTGGGACGTTAAGTTCAGCGTAAAGGACGGCGTGCTGACTGTTTTATCTTTAGCGGAAACTGAACATCAATAAAAACGCTGTTAAGGGAAAAACTCTTCGCGTTAAGCCAATGCTAAGAGGGCTTCCAAACGGTTGATGTGCAAATTCTGCGCGCTATAATAGCGCCAGAATACATAAAAGGAGCGTATCCGCCGATGCAAGTTTCCAGCGCATTTGTTGTTATCATGGGTATGGGCGTCACGTTTGTGGGCCTTACCTGCATCATCTTCCTGACGATGCTGATGGGCAAGATCCTCTCGAAGCCCGAGGCTCCGAAGCCCGCCGCAGCAGCTGCCGTGCCGGCAGCGCCTGCCGTTCCCGCTGACGGTCTGACCGACGAGGTCAAGGTCGCCATCATGGCGGCGATCGCCCAGCAGCCCGGCTTCAACATGGCGAATGTGACGAATGTCAGCATCCGCAAGATTTAATTTTGAATTCCACTTCTTCCTTTATCAGCGAAAGGGACGGCATCGCGCCGTCCTTTTTGCTACCATGAAAAAAATATTCGATTTAGCACAAAATTAGCAGGCCGTATGCTATAATGGGGACGGAAAGCATGCGGAGTCTTTCTCCGCGCCAACGATCAAGCGAGAGAAGGCGGCGACATGGCAAAAATCCCTGAAAAAATGCGTTGGATCTACGACCTTTTGCTGACGGCGGCAATCCTGGCTATGGCGACGGTGCTCTGCACGCTGCTGCGAAGGATCGACGACGGCAGTGGCTACGTGAACCTCATCTTCGTGCTGGCGATCGCGACCATCTCGCGCTGGACGGAGGGCTATTTCTGGGGGATATTCAGCGCTGTCTCCGGTGTGCTGTTCGTCAACTACGTGTTTACATATCCCTACTGGGAATTCAACTTCACGATCACCGGCTACCCGTTCACCTTCCTTGCGATGCTGACGGTGTCCATGATGATCAGCGCGATGAACACGCAGATCAAAAAGCAGGAGCGGCTGCGCATCGAAACAGAAAAGGAAGCCGTGCGCGCCAATCTCCTGCGCGCGATGTCGCACGATATCCGCACACCGCTGACGAGCATCGTCGGCAACACCGCCGCGATCCTCGAAAACGAGGATTCGTTTTCTCCCGAGCAGAAGCGCCGCCTTTTGGAAGACGTGAACGAGGACGCGCAGTGGCTCATCCGCATGGTCGAAAATCTCCTGTCCATCACGCGCATGAGCGGCGGACAGGCAAAGATCGAGAAGGACTGTGAGGCGGCCGAGGAGATCGTCGGCGTCTCGGTCAGCAAGTTCACCAAGCGCTTCCCCGCGATCAAGGTTTCGATCGAGGTACCGGACGAGGTGCTGATGGTGCCGATGGACGCGACGCTGATCCGTCAGGTCATTATGAATCTGCTGGAAAACGCCGCCATCCACGGCGGAAACGTCACGCAGATCCGCGTCTGCCTCTCGCGCGAGGGGACAAACGCCTGCTTTTCCGTCAGCGACAACGGCGTCGGCATCCCGAAGGAGAAGCTCTCAACGATCTTTAACGGCGGGCTTTCCGGCGTGTCGCACAACAACTTTGATATGAAGAAAAACATGGGCATCGGCCTTTCCGTGTGCTACACCATCGTCAAGGCGCACGGCGGCACGATGACCGCAGAAAATTTAGATTCGGGCGGAGCGTGCTTCCGCTTCTATCTGCCGCTGGAGGAGGGCATCAACAGTGAAATTGAAGGATAAAGTGCTCGTGGTGGAAGACGAGCAGAACATCAGCAACTTTATTTCGACGGTTCTCACCGCGAACGACTTCGACGTGCTGGTGGCGCAGACGGGTGCCGAGGCGATCTCGATGATCACCTCGCACTGCCCCGATCTCATCATTCTCGACCTGGGGCTTCCCGACATGGACGGGATGAACATCCTCAAGGAGGTTCGTTCGTGGTCGAGCCTGCCGATCATCGTCGTTTCGGCGCGCACGCACGAGCATGACAAGGTCATGGCGCTCGACCTCGGCGCGGACGACTACATCGAAAAGCCGTTCGGCACGAGCGAGCTGCTCGCGCGCATCCGCACGGCCATCCGTCACACGCGCACGCCGCTCGACAACAACGAGATCGCGCAGTCGGGCAAGTTCACCGTCAAGGACCTGACCATCGACTATGACAAGCACCACGTGCTCATCGGCGATCAGGATGTGCACCTGACGCTCAACGAGTTCAAGATCGTGGCGCTGCTCGGCAAGTACGCTGGCAAGGTGCTGACGTATGACTATCTCATCAAGCAGATCTGGGGGCCGAAGGCCAAGGCCGACAATCAGATTTTGCGCGTGAATATGGCGAACATCCGCCGCAAGATCGAGAAGAATCCCGCCTCGCCCGAGTATATCTTCACCGAGATCGGCGTGGGCTACCGGATGCTCGAAAACGACGCATGATGATAGAGCCGCTCGCGGCTTTATGATACCAGGGCGCGTGCGCGCCCCACACGATCACGCAGACGGCTCCTGCCATTTGGGGATGGCAGGGGTCATTTGCGCACTTTTGCACTTTTATGAAAAAGGTGTCGGACTGAAACAGTGAATGTTTCAGCCCGGCACCTTTCTTTTTTTGCGTGTTTTCATGCAGCAAAATCTTTTTGCTTGCTTATAAACACACCGTATTGTGCCGCAGCGGATGTTCGACTGTCATAGTTATGCTGACTTTTGTGTATATTTTTACCAAATCGTTTTCCGCTCCATTTCGCCTATTTATTCAGTACCACAATCTTGACATGAATTGTTATTCTCATTATTGACATTTAACAAACATAAATATACAATCAGCGTCACAGTCAGTCCTACGAAGGAGGCAACCACAGCACATGAACATTTGGAAAATTGCAACGAATTATTATCAATACTTCCTGCGAGGGACGCGAACGACCATCCTCATCTCTCTGCTCACCGTGTTCTGCGGCTCGATCCTCGGCTGCCTGATCGCTTTCATGCGGCTATCCAAGTTTAAGCCGCTGGAAAAGTTCGCCAGCATCTATATCACCGTCATCCGCGGTACGCCGATGCTCGTGCAGCTCTACATCGTCTGCTATCAGCTCGATTTTATCAGCTATCCCACCGGGACACTCTTCGGCGTCGATCTGGAACGGGCGCTGCCGTGTATCATCGCGCTTTCGATCAACTCCTCCGCCTACGTCGCCGAGATCATCCGCGCGGGCATTCAGGCGGTGGACAAGGGCCAGATGGAAGGCGCGCGCTCGTGCGGCATGACGAATACGCAGGGCATGCGCTACGTGGTGATGCCGCAGGCGGTCAAAAATATTCTCCCCGCCATCGGCAATGAATTTGTCACGATGGTCAAGGAGACCTCAATCATCCAGTACCTCGGCATCGGCGATCTGATGTACAACAACGGCATCGTGGTCACCTCTACCTATAACCCGCTTCCTTGCTACTACATCTCCGCCATCATCTATCTGGCGCTGAATATCATCCTCGGCAAGGGCCTGAACATCTTTGAAGGGAGGCTGAGAAAGAGTGAACGGTAACGTATTGTTCGAGATCAAGGACTTGCAGAAAAAGTTCGGCAGCCTGACCGTCTTCGACGGGCTGAGCGAGACCATCTGCAAGGGCGACGTGGTCGTCATCATCGGTCCCTCGGGCAGCGGCAAGTCCACCTTTATCCGATGCCTGAACCTTCTGGAGCAGCCCACCGCCGGCAAAATTTACTTCGAGGGCGAGAACATCACGGCCAAGGGCTTTGATGTGAACAGGCACCGACAGAAGGTTGGCATGGTGTTCCAGCAGTTCAATCTCTTCAACAACCTGACGGTGCTTGAAAACATCACGATCTCGCTCACGAAGGTCAAAAAGCAGTCGGAAGAGGAGAGCAAGGAAAAGGCCCTCAAGCTTCTAAAGCGCGTGGGGCTTGAGGACAAGGCGAACGCCTATCCCTCCCAGCTCTCCGGCGGGCAGAAACAGCGAATCGCCATCGTGCGGGCGCTGGCGATGGAGCCCGATGTGCTGCTCTTCGACGAGCCGACCTCCGCGCTCGACCCAGAGATGGTCGGCGAGGTGCTGCAGGTCATCTCCGACCTCGCCCGCGACGGCATCACGATGGTCGTCGTCACGCACGAAATGGGCTTTGCCCGAAAGGTCGGCACGCGCGTGCTCTTCATGGACGGCGGACAGATCGCCGAGCAGGGCACGCCCGAGGAGATTTTCGAGCACCCACAGAACGCGCGAACCAAAGAGTTCTTATCCAAAGTTATCAACGTCATTTAACAAACAAAAAATAAAATTACGATATTATTGGAGGAAACAAAAATGCTTCACACGATCAATCCCGAAATCCTGTTCCTTAAGCAGGAAGATGTCATCAAGGCCGGCCTTCTCGATATGAAACAGATCTTGGCCATTACGGAAAAAACCTACGCGATGCTCGGTCAGGGCCTCATCAAGAACCCGCCCAAGACCAACACCAGCATCCCTGACAAGGAAAACTGGCAGTCGTTCTTCAACGCCATGCCCTGCTACATCGGCGGCGACATCAACATCGGCGGCATCAAGTGGGCGGCGGAGTCCAAGAAGAACGCCACGATCCCTGGCATCCCCTACGGCATCGACATTTCCATCCTGAGTGACCCCGAGACGGTGCTGCCGTTCTGCATTCTGGACGGCACGCTCATCACCGCGATGCGCACCTCCGCCGTCGGCGGCCTGATGGCCAAGTATGCCGCCCCCTCCAATGCGGACACCGCGTGCCTTGTCGGCGCGGGCGTTATCGGCCGTACGATGATCTCCGCCGTGCACGAGGCGCTGCCCCAGATCAAGACCATGTACCTCTGCGACATTGATGTCGCCAAGGCCGAGGGCATCGCGAAGGAGTACGGCGACAGCTTGGGCGTCGAGATCATCCCGACGAGCGACAGCAAGGCTGCGGCGCTCAAGTCCCAGCTCATCGTCGGCGAGACGACCGCGCCCAAGCCGTTCATGGACACCTCTTGGCTCACGCCCGGCTGCGGCCTCGTCTCCATGCACTCCAACGAGGTGATGGAGGACGTCTTCCTCAAGGCCGACGGCATCGTTGCCGACTACTGGACACAGCTCAAGCAGCACACGAACCCGCTGTCCAAGCTCACGAAGGAGGGCAAGCTCGATGAGAGCCAGATCATGGACCTGAGCGAGCTGGTGCTCGGCACGAAGAAACTGCGCACCTCGGACGATCAGTTCGTCGCCGCCGCGTCCATGGGCCTCGGCGCGCTGGATATCATGATCGCCTATCAGCTCTACCTGAACGCGACGGAAATGGGCATCGGCATCAAGGTGAACCTTTGGGACAAGCCCCTGTGGGAATAAGACACGCAGGAGGGAACAAAGATGAACGCATTCAAGAAATTTGCGGCGCTGCTTTTAGCGCTTATGATGATCCTGTCTCTTGCCGCCTGCGGTAGCAAGAGCGACGACAGTGCGCAGGGTAGCTCGGACGGCGACGCGTCGTCCGATGACACCGCCAAGTCCAAGATCGAGCAGATCAAGGAGGCGGGCGTGCTCGTGATGGGAACCTCTGCCGACTATCCCCCGAACGAATTCCACACGGAAGTGGACGGCAAGGACACCATCGTCGGCTTTGACGTTGCTATCGCGCAGTACATCGCCGATGACCTCGGCGTCGAACTCAAGGTCGTCGACATGTCGTTCGACAACCTGTGCATCAACCTCGCCAAGGGTGATTTTGACATTGTCATCGCCGGTATGGCCTCGACCGAGGAGCGCTTGAAGTCCGTCGATTTCTCTGACCCGTACTTTAAGCAGCAGCAGGCCATTCTGATCCGCGCGGAGGATGACGCGCTCTATAACAAGCCCGAAGACCTGAGTGGTCACAAGGTCGGCGTGCAGAATGGCACCATTCAGGTACCCATCGCCAACGAGCTTGCGGGTGAAGAGAACGTCGTCGGCCTCGTCAAGGCGCAGGATCTCATCATGGAGCTCAAGAGCGGCAAGCTCGATGTTGTGTACATCGACTACACCGCAGCTCTCGCATTCGCCGCGGCGAACGATGACCTGACGGTCAAGGACATCGGCATCGAAAGCGACAGCGAGGGCCAGTGCATCGGCGTGCAAAAGGGCAACGAGGACTTTGTCGCCTACCTGAACGAAAAGATCGCTGAAATGCAGGAGCAGGGCCTCATCGACCAGTACGTCGCCGAAGCCCAAACGCTGGCGGGCATCGAGTAAAGCCCGTCCCCCTTGCATGATATGAACAGCACCAGCATACCCTCTACCAAGAGAATTGGGGAGGATATGCTGATGCTGTTTCATTTTGACCGCAGGAAGAAGTCTGAAAAGGAGAAGAAGCCGCCGCGCTTTCTGGTGCTCCGGCGCAAATGGCTGACGCTGGGCGCGGCGGTGCTGGCCGCCGCGGCGATCTTTGCCGCCGTCAATTATCCCGCCGCCGTCAGCGCGTCGGCCGCCACGCGCCAACTGCCGATCTACTGTGTCCAGCGCGACCAGAAGGTGTGCTCCATCTCGTTCGACGCGGCGTGGGGGGCGGACAACACACAGAAGATCCTCGACGTGCTCAAGGAGTACGGTGTCACCTGTACCTTTTTTGTCGTGGGCAACTGGGCGGATCAGTATCCCGAACAGGCCAAGGCCATCGTGGACAGCGGCAATGAGCTCATGAACCACTCCAACGCGCATGATCATTATAATTCCCTCACCGCCGACCAGATCATCGCGGACGTGAACACCTGCAACGATAAGATCGAGGCGTTGACCGGCGTCCGCCCGACGCTCATCCGCTGCCCGTTCGGCGAGTATGACGACCATGTCATCTCCACCATCCGCTCGATAGGCATGGAGCCGATCCAGTGGGACGTGGAAGCGCTGGCAGCGGTTGGAAGAAGGAAATCAATGAAAAATGAGCGGTGTTGATGAAGGACATCAAGCCATTGGGCTCATTCCACACAACACACATATCACGAGAGATAGGGGCATTTTTATTATGGAATACTATATGACCGACGAGAGAATTGCTGAGTATTTGAAAGCCCTCGAAAATGAAGAGCGCGCCGCGGCGAAGGTTGAGAAGTACCGCCGTGCTTTACTGAGCTTTGCTGCATTCCTGAGCGGCGCGGCGGTTACACCAGAGATGATTCGGCTCTGGAAGGACGACCTGCGCGAGAAACTACGCGCCATCGACCATCAATGCTTATCTGGCAGCGCTGAACGGATTCTTCCACTTCTGCGGATGGGCGGACTGCCGAGCACGGTTCTTAAAAATTCAGCGCCGCCTGTTCCGCGACAGCAGGCAGGAGCTGACGCGCGCAGAATATAAACGGCTCGTTGCCGCAGCGGAGGCCACGGGCGACCGCGCCCTCGCGCTCCTGATGGAAACCATCTGCTCCACCGGCATCCGCGTCAGCGAGGTGCAGTACATCACGGTTGAGGCCGCGAAGAACGGCAAAACAGAAATTGCGCTCATATATTCACAACTAAAGCGCATGCAGAGATTGAGCTGTCTGCGCCAGAGAACGCTCAAATGGGTGCAGAGGCACAAGCTTACAGTGCGTTTTCCCCTGTAAACTCCATAATTTATATTTGGAATCATAATTTCCCTTGCCTTTGTCGGAAGATTGTGCTATATTTTGCTACGAGTAAGGGAAGCGATAAGATCGTTTCGCTTCCTTTGCATATACTGAATATAGATTCCGTTCTCAAAATCTCATATTTTGGCAAAACCGCCGAAAGGCGGCGACGCAAAGCCAGATGGGTCTAACGCCTCTCCGAATGGAGAATACGCTATGACAGCCGGTTGCACACTTACTGATGTATTCGCTTGTCACTGCTCCGTCCGGCTTTGCTGGAACGGGGCTTTTTTCGTGAGGGGGTGGCTGACGATCCGACGAACATTTCGAGCGTTTTGCGCGGAACAGGGAAAGACTGCTTTGCTTGCCCAGTGGGATATTGAGCAAAATTTACCACTCACGCCGGATAATGTGACTTTTGGCAGCCACAAAAAGGTCTGGTGGACCTGCCCAAGCGGCCACTCATGGCAGGCCATGGTTTACACCCGCAGCGAGGGCACAGGCTGCCCCGTCTGCGCCGGGAAAACCAAGCGCAAAACCAAGTAAACCCAGCCCGCGGAGACAGGCAAAAGATAAAGAAAACTTTAGGAGGTAAAAGTGATGAAACAGCGAATTCTTGCAATATTATTGTCACTGACGATGATGTTCACGCTGGTTCCGACAGCAATGGCGGAAGGAGAGAAGGTTGCTAAGGTTGGCGAGACCGAATATGACACGCTGCAAGAGGCTGTTGATGCGGCAACAACGGAAAACAGCACAGTTACGCTGCTGAAAGATGTGACTGAGGACATTACGATTCCGACCGGCAAAAATATTACGCTGGATTTGGGAAACAGCAAACTGACCAATAAAAGCGGTGATACCATTACTGTTGAGTTGGGTGCAACTTTGACTGTTACTGGTAATGGCGAATCTGCGGACGAGGACGGTTCTGCGGGTACTGTTGATAACACCACACATCAGAAAGCAGATATTGTTAACAATGGTACTGTTATTTTGAATGGAGGTTGGTATCTCCGCAGTGAAGAAACTGGCGTGAACGCTAACACTTCTGGCGGTAATAGCTATTACAACATTCTGAACCATGGCGAAATGACTATCAACAATGATACTATGGTTATGCAAGAAGGCAAGTTTTCCAGCCTGATTGTAAATGGTTATTATGACTATGCGGGAGGCTCTGATTCGCGTCAAAACTATGTAGATGGCATCAATCAGGCTGCTCCGAAACTGACTATTAACAATGGCGCTTTTCTGGGTGGCGTGAATACCATTAAAAATGATGATGGCGGTGAATTGATTATCAACGGCGGTGGTTTCGGCAATGAAGAAGGCTGCGCGGTGATGAACAACAACACAGCTACTATTAATGGTGGTCGTTTTATAGCTACAGGTAATTATGTATTGTATAGCAGATACATCAATGGTACTGTTAATACTGGCAAGCTGACGGTTACTAACGGTAAGTTCGAGGGTAATCTTGCGCAGATTAACAATGCGCCGATTGCAATTTCTGGCGGTACATTCACAACTGACCCGACTGCATATTTGGCAGAAGGTTACATGTCTCCGAAGGTTGGCGATTCCTACAAGGTAGGATTGGAAACGGAGGCAGTTGCTCAGATTGGTGATAATAAATATACAACACTGCAGGATGCCTTTCAGGCGGCAACAGCGGGAGATACAGTTAAGCTATTGACCGATGTTCACACTGATGGTACTGATTCAAGAGATGCACGTCTGACGATTGGAAAGCCCATCACTTTGGATTTGAATGAGCATACCATTTACAGTCCGAACGACATGGGCAATAACAACACAAACTTTGTTGCATTGTATGTTGCTGCAGATACCACACTTAAAGCAACAACCGGTGGTATTGATACAGGTAGGAATGGCGGCTATGCAATCAATGTCAAAGACGCAAAGTTGACCATTGATGGGGGTAAATACTACGGTGGTGGCACTGCGGTACAGGTACAAAAAGGCGAACTGACCATCAATAATGGCTATTTTGATGCAGAAGCATTTAGCGGCTCTTATGGTTACAACTTTATTATTAACTGCATAGATTCTGCTTATAAAGATGGCACTGCTAAGGTTGCTATTAAGGGTGGCTATTTTGCACACTTCGATCCTGCTAACAACAAGGCTGAGGGTGCAGGCACAAACTTTGTTGCAGACAACTGTATTTCCGTGACCAGTGACAAGTCCGGTTATGACTACAAGGTAGTTCAGAAAACTGATACCGGTTCTATTGTAGTTAAGCCTGCTGTTGCAGAGCCGGAAGTCAATGTAGATAAAATTTCCGAAAGCGACAAGCAAGCAGTTGGAAATGCAGCTAAGTCTGTTGCCGTACCGACCCTCGGCGCAGCAGCAGGTGACAAGGTTGCAGCAATTAACAAGACAGAGGCAGAGGATCTGGCAGCAAAGGCACCGGGCCTGCAGAACCCGACCTTGTACGTTCAGACTGCACTTAAGGTAGAACCGACTGCTTATAGCGCTGAGAATCAGACGCTGACGCTGGACATCACTCCGCAGTACCGTATTGTAGCTTCTACTGCTGCTACAGCAGATGGCATCAAACTGTCTGGTGACTCTAAAAATGCACAGGTTGTGCAGGATTATCAAAAACTGACGATTACTGCACCGACTGTTGTTACGATGGAATTGCCGACCGGCTTTGTTGCAGATGGTGTTGATAAACTGAGCATTAAGCACATCAAAGGCAATGGAACCGTGGAATATTACACCGGTATTGTCACTGAGACTTCCGGCACCAAGACCCTGACCTTTACTACCAATGGTTTTAGCCCCTTTGTGATTTCCTCCGCTGTTGCATCTATCGATGGTGTGATGTATCCTACCTTGGCTGAGGCTGTGGCTAATGTTGACAGTGGCAAGACTATCAAGCTGGAAGCAGATTGTGCGGAGGCTGTGACCGTATCCCGCACCGTGAAGTTCACTCTGGACAAGAGCAGCCATGTTTTCACCGGCTCCATCAAGGCTGGCAGCTACACCACCGTTACTGCCACCGACACTGAGCCTGTTGAGTACACCTTCACCTACAGCAGACCCTCCTCCGGCAGCAGCTCCTACGACCCGACCTACTCTGTCACCGTGGACAAGACCGAGAACGGCAGCGTGACCGTTAGCCCGAAGAGCGCCAGCAAGGGCAGCACTGTGACCATCACTGTCAAGCCCGACAGCGGCTACGTCCTCGAGACCCTGACCGTCACCGACAAGAACGGCAACGAGCTGACGCTCAAGGACAAGGGTGATGGCAAGTACACCTTCACCATGCCCGCCGGCAAGGTCGAGGTCAAGGCGACCTTCATGGAAGACAACAGCGTCTTGAACTTCTTCTACGATGTGCCCAACGGCGCGTACTTCTGTGAGGCTGTCAAGTGGGCAGTCGATAAGGGGATCACCAACGGCCTGTCCGACACGATGTTCGGCCCCTACGAGTCCTGCACGCGTGCGCAGATCGTCACGTTCCTGTGGCGCGCCGCCGGCAGCCCCGAGCCGAAGGCAGCGAGCAGCTTCACGGATGTTCCCGCGAACGCTTACTATGCCAAGGCGGTTGCCTGGGCAGTCGAGAACGGCATCACGAACGGCATGACCGCGACGATGTTCGCGCCCGATGCGACCTGCACCCGCGGCCAGAGCGTGACGTTCCTGTACCGCGCCCTCAAGGGCACCGCGAGCGGCAGTGCGAACTTCACCGACGTGAAGTCCGACGCGTTCTACGCTGACGCGATTAACTGGGCGGTTGCGAATAACGTGACGAACGGTACTTCCAACACGACGTTCAGCCCCAACGCGGACTGCACGCGCGCGGAGATCGTTACGTTCCTGTATCGCGCCTATCAGGGCAAGTAAAACTTAAAATCATGCGGAAAAGCGGCGGTTCACTCGAACCGCCGCTTGGCTTTTGTATACAGTTGTTATAATAAAATCAGAACATGCTGGGAATTGCGGAAAGGCGGGCTTGGGATAATCGATGTTCAGCTCTTGCGGCGTGGGGGCGGTGAGAGGACTTGATGTTCCTGTAACCTATATTGCCTTGCCCCAAGCTGCAAAGTGAAAGTACAGAGATGTTTTGCCGCAAAGCGGCAAAACGTCTCTGTACTTCCAAGGTTGATAATTGTGTGGTGAGGAAAGACCGTAAGCGTAAAACATAGCCGCGTATAAAAGACCGCCATCTCAAGGAGCCGTTCGCTCACTGAGATGGCGGTCTTCTATTTTTGATGTGTGCAAATTAGAGCCGATCACTATGCAGTACATCGTGTATCCGTTCGGCCAGCGCCCTTGTCGTAAAAGGCTTCGGGAGCACAAAGCTTGCGCCCAAACGGTATGCCTCCTCTATGACCCTGTGTGTCGGCAGAGCCGTCATAAAAATCGTCGAGATTTTGTACCCGTCCTCGCGCAGATGCTGCATAACGTGAAAGCCGCCCTTGTGCGGCAGCAGAAAATCCAGCAGAAGAACGTGAGGTCGGTGCCGATGGAGCACCTCGGTTGTCTCGTCCGTATCCCTTGCGTGGAATACACGGAAGTCTCCGCGCTCACGCAGGGAATCCGCCAGGAGCATACTGAAGGCTTCATTACTGTCTGAGAGTAAAATCTTCTTTCGGTGCGGCATTTTTATCCGCCTCCCCCTAAAAAATTTGATTTTACACACTCACCTTGTATAAAATAGTCCTGTTGGCTCATTTTTTCAATCCACCGTACAGTATTTTAACGGTTTTTTAACTCGGCTTGATCTGGGCTTCCACAAAAGAAAGAGGGAGACCTGCGAAACTTGCCAAGAGTGGTTGTCGTAACGCCCCGCTTCCGGCATCATTCACTTACGGAGAGACCGCTGCTCCGGCATTCCTGTATAGCTATGTTCCATTCCTGCTTCTTGGCTTCGTGTTTCAGTTCATTGCTCGTCATTTGCTGTACACCCCTGAATGCGTTATAGTGGTGGGAAGTTTCGCAACTTCCCACCACTATTGTCCCATGTCTGTCCAGCCGCCCTCAGCTTTGACGGTTACATCGATGTTCAGCTCTTGCGGCGTGGGGGCGGTGAGAGGACTTGATGTTCCTGTAACCTATATTGCCTTGCCCCAAGCTGCAAAGTGAAAGTACAGAGACGTTTTGCCGCTTTGCGGCAAAACGTCTCTGTACTTTCGAGGTTGATAATTGTGTGGTGAGGAAAGACCAATGGAGATGAACGTATTTTGATGAATTATTCGGCAGTTGCCCACTCGGCGCGCGCCTTGACCTCTTCGTCCTCTTCCTTTTCATAGAAGATCGGGAAGTCGGAGTCAACGGTGCCGACGTGCTTGTAGCGCGCCATGTAGTCCTTGATGAGGCCGAGGAAGCGCGGCGTCAGCAGGAAGAGCGTGATGATGTTGGCCAAAATCGGGAGCGCTGTGGAAGCGTCTGAGAAGAGCCAGAGCGTTGCGCCGGGATAGCCCAGATAAACGGCGATGACAACCATGCCGAGGCTCGGGATGGGATAGGTCCACTTGTAGAACTTGAGGATCTTGTCCTTCATCTTAGAGTTGCCGACCAGATAGCGCACGACCACTTCAATCTGCGCATAGACGCCGCTGGAGGTTGTGAGGCCGAACAGGAACACGCCGAGCGCAAGAATGACGCGGCCGATGGAGCCGATGCCGGTCTCGAAGGCGGACAGGGTCAACGTTGCGCCATCCAGGCCGCTGTTCCAGACGCCGGTGATGAGGATGACGATGCAGGTGATTGTGCAGACGACAAAGGTATCGACGAAAACTTCGAAGATGCCCATCATGCCCTGCTTGATGGGGTGATCGACCTTAGCGGAGGCATGAATCATCGGAGCAGAGCCCCAACCGGCCTCATTGCTGAACACTGAGCGGGCCATACCGGTCTTGATAGCCAGCGAGACGGAGGCACCCATAAAGCCTCCGGCCGCGGCAGTGCCGTTGAACGCGCTGTCGAACACGAGCTTGAACATCGCCGGGATCTGCGGGGCATTGCGGAACATGATGAAAAGACCCGCAAGGATGTAGAAGATGCACATAAAGGGAACCATCGTCATGGCGAACTTGCCGACGGACTTGAGGCCACCGCTGATCATGACGTACAGTGCGATCGTGTAGACGATGCCGACGACCATCATGTCGATATTAAAGGTGTTGGCGACCGCCTCAGAGACGGTATAGGTCTGGATATTGATGAAGTAGCCGATCAAAAAGCCAAAGGCGAAAATGAAGCTCAGAACCTTGAAAACACCTTTCTTCTTCTTTTCGATGCCAAGGCCCTTTTTCATGTAGTAGTTCGGGCCGCCGTAAGCTTCGTTGTTGGCGTCTTTAGAGCGGTAGTGGACAGCCAGCGTGATCTCGGCCATCTTGATGATCATGCCGAAAAGACCGGCGACCCACATCCAGAACACGGCGCCGGGACCACCAACAGCGATAGCCGAAGCAACGCCGCCGATATTGCCGACGCCGATGGTGGTGCCGAGCGCGGTGCTCATTGCTTCAAGAGGGGAGAGAACGCCGGTATCGTTCTCATCTTTCTTTTCGCGGTGGAAAATGCTGTTGAACGCATGCTTCATGGACATGCCGAAGCAGCGGAACTGGAAAAAGCCCGTGCGAACAGTAATATAAACGCCGGTTCCAAGAATCAGAACAACGAGTGGAAGGCCCCATAAATAGTCGTAAACGATAACGGAAATTAGGTCTGCTAATTTCATCCTGAGTTCCTCAACTTTCTTTAGATTGAGGCTCCCGGCCATGACTCTGCGGTGATAGCCGGGAGTCCTTTATGGTGATTCCGAGGGTTGTTTGCGGCGCTGGGGAATAGATTACTGACGGTCACCATCGGCCAGAACTAATCCGATGGCGTGCTGTATAATTGCGGGAGTACGCTCGCAGAGATCCCGCTTCAAAACGCGCTCGGTAAGCTTGTGGAAGTCCTTGCCCCATGGGCCGATGTTGATGCACGGCATGGAGATTGTTTCGATATCCGAGATCGCGATATCGTACAGTGTGCCGTAAAACGGCATGGACTTAGACAGCGCGGCGGAAATCTCCTCACTGTTGGAAATGCTCGTGTAGCTCAAGTCAGAGATGCCGGTGTAGAATTCCTCCGAGACATAGTGCTGGCCGAACCGCTCGCGGGTGAAGCGGTCCAGATCAACGTCAAGGCTGCGGATCTGCGGAGCAAGGCCGGCGATAAAGCGGTTGGAAACATTGGGGTAGTACGGCGGGATCAGACCGTAGACCACACGCGGGGAGAGGTCGGTGATATAGCCGTAGACAAAGTCGAGCAAGGCAAAGTTGCAGTCGAGCAGCGTCATTTCGTTGTTCTCAAGCTTTTGCTGGAGTGTTTTGAGCTCAGATCGATATTCGCGTTCAAATGCTTCGCCGCCGGCGGCCTTGGCCTCCTCGTAGAGCGTCATAAAATCGACGACCTTCCGGCTCCAGGGCAACTTATGGACGGGCTGGTGTGTGGCTTCGAGGAATCTGGCGTAGTTTCGGTTCATCTTATCGAGAACTTCGTCAAACGCCTCCTCGCAGATTCCCTTGACCTTTTCCATCAGCGTAACAGGGGTCTGGTTCAGTGTCAACACACTCAGGCAGCCGGCTGCGGAGAGCGGCATAGACACGTCGTACTTGATCTTGCGGTCGCGGCAAAAGAGCCAGGTGGGCGGCGGCGCCGCCTCATTGCCGACGACGTCCGAGAGGTCCATGTTGACCTCTGTTTTCTGAACGATCGCGCTGAGCAGGCCCATCGGATTGAAGCCCTCAAACACCTTGCCGACATGGGCAAGATAGCCGCGGATGTAGAAAAACGGCATCAGCTTGCCGACCGAGCCCATCGAGAACACACCCGTTTCGGGGTCCTTGCGCTGATGGGGCTCAGAGTTGATCATGAGCTGATAGGTAAAGCCGTACTGTGCCTTGAGCTCGGCCAGAAGCTTCACGGCAGCACGCATACCGGCGGAGAGATTTTCCTCGTCCGGTACGGCCAGCACGATCAGGTTGCCCGGCAGCGCCTCGGGTGAGCGGCGGACCAGCTCACTGTAGCGGCGCAGCAACGCCATCTGGATCGAGCCGCCGCCCTTCATGTCGCAGACACCGCGGCCATAGAGGTACGCATCAGACTCCAAATCATTTCTGATTTCTTCCGAGAAGCTGGCAGCTCTCTTTTTGAGCTCAACCTCCAGCTCGTCAGGGCTGAATGCCAACGGGCGGAGACGGTCATAATCCTCCACTGTAACCACATCGTTGTGGTGGACGAACACGATGGTTCTATCCCCCTTGCCGCGCACCATGGCGAAAGAGGCCGCGCGGCCGAAGGGGTCATCCTTGACCGGCTTTGTGCCAACGCACTCAGGGTGCTCCTGCCAGTAAGGCTGGTTTTTGAAGTAAGACAGGAAGAACGATTCCGCCTGCTTTTCTCCGGAAGAATAGGTGATGCTCTCTGCTTTCACATAAGAGTAAAGGATCTCTTTGATCTCTTCACCGATCCCCCCCAAGGAGAATTGGTTCCAATTATCCATAGTGGGCTCCTATCTTGCGGGAATGGCTTAAAGGCGGGTCAGTGGGCAGGTCAGGCAGGTGGGGCCGCCGGTACCGCGGTAGGAAACTTCTTTGCCTTCATAAGTGAAGACCTCAACGCCAGCGTCTTCGACCTTCTTTTTGATGTCGGGGCAGCCGGCGATCAGAACGCACTTGCCGGGCTCGAGCGCCAGCAGGTTGGAGCCGAGATAGTCATACTCTTCATCATTGCACTCGATCAGCTGGATGCCGCGGGCGATGAGATATTCACGGAAGAACACGGGCATGTACTTCGAATAGACGACCGCCTTATCCGTGTCGACAAAACTGATGATACTCATCAGGTGCAGGCAGCAGTCCTCGCCCTCGCCGTGCGGCATGGGAACGATGATGTACTCATCGACAAGGCCTTTGGTGAGTTCCTTGAATTGGCGGATGCCCTCATCGTTCGTGCGGTAGCCACGGCCGATGGCAACGGTTTTCTCGTCGATCCAAAGCACGTCGCCGCCCTCCATCTTGCCAGGGGCCTTAATCTCGCCTAACGTGGGGATGCCGATGCTCTCAAGATAGGCCTGCGTGGCCAGGTGTTCCTTGCTGCGCAGTTCCTTGCCCATGGGGAAGTAGATCGCACCCTTCTTCGTGACCTTGAGCGAATCGTGCGCATAGATGGAGTCAAGACCGGTGCGGTCATCCTCGGGCAGGTAGTAGACGTTTTTGACATGATCGGTGATGATCTTTTCGAAAGCGGCATATTCTTTCAGTACCGTTTCATAATCGGGGCAGCCAAAATAGCGGAAGGCCTCCCAATTCTTGTTGAGGTTCTCCTGGCTGATGAATGCCTGCTGGGGACGCTTGAGCAAAATAGATTCGATCTTTCCGACCATAGACTGACAACCGTACAGCATAACAATTTTCTCCTCTTATAAAGTATTTTGTGGAAAGTATATTGTATACTTTAAGCATAATATAGCATGGCGGTTTGAAAATTGCAAGACTTTTTGTGAAAAAAATATAAAGATGAAAAAGATTGCCAAGAAAAGGAAAATGAAGTATACTTACAACTATCAAAAGCGCTGCGTCCGCAGCCTTATGGGAGAATGCTATGGAACACTATTTATCGCTGAAAGATCATGTCTACCGCTATATCTCAGATTGCATCAACACCGGCAGCTTAAATCCGGGCGATAAGATCAACGAGGCGCAGGTCAGCGAAACGCTGAACATCAGCCGCACGCCCATCCGTGAGGCGCTCGTGCAGCTGGCATCAGATGGATACCTCGACAGCTTGCCGCGCAAGGGCTTTCGCGTCAAGGCGCTCGATACCACAAAGGTCCAGCAGTTCTATGAGATCATCGGCGCACTGGATGGCCGCGCCGCAGCATTGTGTGTGCCGTACATCACCAAAGAGGATCTGAACCAGATGCAGTTCCTTGCGGAGGCGATGGACTCGGCCATCCACGCGGGGCTGGGCGACAAATATTATGAATTACAGGTCGAATTCCATAATGTCTATCTTGACCGATGCCCCAACACGGAGATGACCGACCTTTTGAAGCGCCTGAAGAATAACTTTATCCGCAAATACTACCTCTTTGAGAATCCGGACAACGAGAACAGCGTTCTGGAGGAGACGAACCAGCAGCATTACGAGATCATTCGGCTGTTCCGCGAAAAGAAAGCTGCAGAGCTGGAACAGTACATCCGTGACGTGCACTGGGACAGCAGCAAGGCCAAGTTTGACTCGCTGCCGCCTCATCAGGCGTAACAGAGCCGACTGGATAAAAAGAATGAAAATACAATAAAACAGCAGCAGAGAGCGGCAACGGCCTCGTTCTCTGCTGCTGTTTATTCTATTTACGGTGGGTATTTAGCGATTTCAACGTCGGGGATGTGCAAATATACCAATGAAAAAGATAAAATACTGTTGACTTTTGTTGATGTCGTGCATACAATTATATTGTATACAGTATCCGGAAGCAAAACTGTATCAATACTTTATTGAGGTGCGGCTATGAAAAAGTTCAATCATGTTATTGTCAGGCGTCCCTGCAAGGCAATGGTCGAAGGAATCACCAGCGGCCTGTATCCCGGTAAACCCGATTATGCGTTGGCCTTGAAAGAGCACGACTCCTACATCGAAGCACTCAAGCAGTGCGATGTGGATGTGACGGTGCTCGAAGCAGATGAGCGCTACCCGGACTCCTGCTTTGTCGAGGACCCGGCGCTCATCACGAGTAAATGTGCCATCATCACCAACCCCGGCGCAGCCTCCCGCAACGGCGAAAAGAATGAGATCCTTGGTGCGATCCGCAAGTTTTTTGATGACGATCACATCGAGTACATCAAAGCTCCCGGTACACTGGAGGGCGGCGATGTGATGATGGTCGGAGACCATTTCTACGTTGGCCGCTCGGCCAGAACAAATGAAGAGGGCATCCGCCAGCTGACGGAGATCCTTGCCAAATATGGCCTTACCTGTTCTGAGGTCACGCTCGAGAAGGTGCTGCACCTGAAAACGGGCGTCAATTATCTGGAAAACAACAATATGCTCGTCTCCGGTGAGTTTGTCACGAAACCGGATTTTGAAATGTATCACCGCGTGGAGATCCCGGAGGAGGAAGCCTATGCAGCCAACTGCATATGGGTCAACGATACGGTTATCGTGCCCGAGGGATATCCAGCAGTGCTCAAAGCTGTGCAGGACATGGGCTACCGGACGCTTACGGTCGATACCTCAGAATTCCGCAAGCTCGACGGCGGCCTGAGCTGTCTATCGTTGCGGTTCTGAAAACTTTTTCCATGGGAAGCAGAGCAAAACACAAGATTTTGGCCGGCAGCCATGTGCTGCTGGCCTCTTTTTGGAAACGGGGAAAATGTACGGGCGTGTTATCCGATCATACAAGGAGACCCGTATTGCAGCAGATGCGCGGAACGACGGGAAGGGTGTCAGATATGAGACCTTGCGCAGCTGCGAAGCAAGGCTTGGAATCACCGCAACTGTTTTTCCTATGCGGCTGGTTTCTGACGACATCCTGCGAGACTTTTATAAACCAATAAAACCTGAAAATAAAAATCAAAAGTGTGACTTTTGCAACAGAATGTTTGAGAGAAAGCTGCTATAATCAAAACATCTCAAAAAACTGCTGCAGGCAGGAGAGGAAAAGACAGACAAAGCTTTGACGCAACGGATGATCCGAAAAAGCTTTTTACACCATTTGGAAAACGATAAAAATGAAAAGGAGAACCTATCATGGAGCAGAAGTTTTATATTTGCAAGCATTGCGGCAATATCATTGTCAAGATTAAGGACAGCAGCGTTCCTGTTGTCTGCTGCGGTGAACCGATGAGCGAGATTGTTCCGGGCGTGACCGACGCGGCGGTCGAGAAGCACGTTCCCGTCTGGAGCGTGGAAAACGGCGTCGTTCATGTCAAGGTCGGCTCTGTGGAGCATCCGATGCTGCCGGAGCACTACATTGAATGGGTGTCGCTTCGCACCAAGCAGGGTAGCCAGCACAAGGAGCTGCATCCCGGCGAGAAGCCCGAGGTTTTCTTTGCCCTTAACGAAGGGGACGAGGTCGAAGAGGTCTTCGCCTACTGCAACCTTCACAGCCTCTGGAAGGCGTAATAATATGGAAAAAACGGCGCTGAGATGAGCTGAGATGATTGGATTGCCGAAAAGCAAAAGCAGCGGAGCACAAATGTGCTCCGCTGCTTTTATTGCTAAGGGAACGCAGCACTGACGGCTGTTTATCAAAAATAGAAGGTGGGGAAGAGTGAGTTGCCCTCTGAGAATATTACGACACTTGGTATCGTGTTCGAATTTATCAGCATCTAATGGCAAACCATATTCCAACCAAAACTCAATGAGGGCAGACACCGTCGATAATTTCGTATCCCTTTTCCGCAAGGAGTTTTCCACCCATTCGCGGTTGGCTGTTCCGTTTTTGGCAGCTGCTAATTTTTTTCGTCGGCTGCCTGGAACTTTTTGGCATCTTCTAAAACGGTAGCGGCGTCGTTGCGGGGAATGGCAATGACACCATCGGGATCGGCAAGAATGATGTCGCCAGGGTTTACGTTGATGCCGCCGCAGGAGATCGGTACATTGATCTCACCGGGACCCTCCTTGTATGGGCCGCCTGGCGTTGTACCAGTGCAGTAGACGGGAAAGTCCCATTTGCTGATCTCGTCGATATCGCGGATAGGACCGTCTACGACGATGCCGGCGACCTTTTTCGTATAGTGCAGATACGATCAAATTTGAGATAGCAACACAGGAGAAAAAATAGGAAATCGGCGACACAGCACAGAGTCTTGCAAACTGAGGAACGGATTGTTGAGTGCACATCGGAAAGCAGAAATCGTTTATCGTTCTCTATTTGCCCCTGAATGGCATAGTGGCGAGAAGTTTCACACAAAACTTCTCGCCACTATTGTCTTATATGTGTCCTTACACGGTTAGATTCTATGATCACGCGGTACAAAACCGCTGCTCCTATTCCAGAGCTTATCAGACTTTACGAACAGCGCCTTTTGCAGTGCGAGCAGTCTCCGCAGCAGCCGCTACCTGATCTGGCCTTTTTTCGCCAGTGCAGGATAGCTGTGATAGCTGCAGCTGCGATGAGGACAAGAAGGGCCCAATCTAACAGATGCATCACAGGATCCCCACCAAGGTATAGACAGCAAGAGCCACGATCCATGCCACGCAGCACTGCATCATCACGACCCCAACTGTCTTCAGCGCTGAGCCGAATTCTCGTCGAATCGTGGTTACCGCCGCGATGCAGGGAGTATACAGCAGCGTGAACACCAGAAAGCTGATAACGGAACGACCGGTAAACATCGTAGAAAGTGCAGCCCCGCCTAACAGGATCTGCAGCGTACTGACCACAGATTCCTTTGCGATAAAACCGGAAATAAGGGAGGTTGCGCAGCGCCAATCCGCAAAGCCCAACGGTGCGAACACCGGCGCGATCCATCGACCAATGAGAGCCAAAAGGCTATCGGCACTGTCGGTAACTACATTCAGCCTGGTATCAAAACTCTGGAGGAACCAAATCACAATGGTAGCAAGAAAAATCACAGTAAACGCCCGCTGCAAAAAGTCCTCGGCCTTTTCCCAAAGCAGCAGCGCAACGCTCTTGAGGCTCGGAAGCCGATAATTGGGCAACTCCATAACGAAAGGCACGGGCTTTCCGCGGAACACGGTTTGGTTCATGATGAGGGCCGCAGCAATTCCAATCAGAATGCCCAGCAGATACAGTAGGATCATTATGAGCGCGCGGTGCGTTGGAAAGAACGCTGCGGTAAAAAATGCATAAATTGATATTTTTGCCGAGCAGCTCATATAAGGCGTGAGCAGGATCGTCATCTTGCGGTCACGGTCACTCGACACCGTGCGCGTTGCCATAATTGCCGGCACAGAACAGCCGAAGCCGATGAGCATAGGGACGATGCTGCGGCCGGACAAACCGATCTTTCGCAGAGGCTTGTCCATTACAAAGGCGACGCGGGCCATGTAGCCGGTATCTTCCAAGATAGAGAGGAAGAAAAAAAGCGTCACAATGATAGGTAGGAACACCAGCACACTGCCAACACCGGAAAAAATGCCGTCAATAATCAAGCTGTGTACCACAGGATTGATCTCATAGGCAGTCAAAGCTTGGTCTACAAGAAAGGTAAGGCCATCGATCCCGCCTTGCAGCCAGTCGGACAGACGCTGACCAATAACATTGAAGGTGAGATAGAAAATCAGCAGCATGACAAGCAGAAACGTCGGAATGGCTGTGTAGCGACCGGTGAGAATTCTGTCGATCTTCATGGAGCGGGCGTGCTCCCGACTTTCATGGCATTTCACCACAGATGATGCCACCACGCCTTCAATGAAGGTGTAGCGCATATCAGCAAGCGCCGCGTTGCGATCAAGTCCTGCCTCACTCTCCATCTGCACGATGCAATGCTCAAGCAACTCGCGCTCGTTTTGATCAAGTGCCAGACGGTCGGCAAGGTCATCGCCGCCTTCGATCAGCTTTGCTGCGCAGAAGCGAGCCGGCACACCGATGCGGTCGGCGTGATCGGCAATCAGATGCGTAACGGCGTGGATACAACGGTGAACGGCGGAATCATCCGCGCAGAAATCTGTCACCTTTGGCAGAGTTCTGCTCCGAGCCACAGCAATCGCCTGATTCACCAGCTCGCTCACGCCCTCACCCTTTGCGGCCGCGATCGGTACGACAGGGATGCCGAGCGAGGCGCTCATCTTCTGCACGTCGATGGAACCGCCGTTGGAACGCACTTCATCCATCATGTTCAGCGCCAGCACCATAGGTATCCGCAACTCAAGCAGCTGAAGTGTCAGGTACAGATTCCGCTCAATGTTGGTGGCATCCACAATGTTGATGATGCCGTCCGGCTTTTGGTTGAGGATAAAGTCACGGGAGACGATCTCCTCCTGTGTATAGGGCCGCAAGGAGTAGATGCCGGGCAGATCCACCACGGAGCAGCCTCTTTCATCTATGATCTCTCCCATCTTCTGGTCTACCGTGACACCGGGAAAGTTGCCGACATGCTGATTGGATCCGGTGAGGGCGTTGAAAAGAGTCGTTTTCCCGCAGTTCTGATTTCCAACGAGTGCAAAGATCATTTCGGATCGTCCTCCACTTCGATTTTTTGAGCCTCCTCTACGCGCAGCGTTAGCTCGTAGCCGCGCACGCGGATCTCGATAGGATCACCCATCGGCGCGACCTTCTGTAATGTCACGCGGGTGTGCGGGATCAAGCCCATATCCAGCAGGCGGCAGCGCAAGGCTCCATCTCCGCCAACAGTGGTGATCACGGCAGAATTCCCCACTTTTAATTGATTCAATGTCATTTGCTTTCCTCTTTTCTTGCCCAGTTTTAATTTCATGGTAGCATTCCTGCTGCGGACTGTCAATACAGCCGAACCGGCATAATTCAAAGTGTGTAATAGGAATATTCGGCCTTGTGCTGCAGAAAATGTTGAAAAGGTTCCTGCGGCAAGGAAAAGTCTTACAACTCTTTCGCAGTTTTAATCGATCCGCAGCAATTCGTCATCGTCGGAGCATCCGAAGCGGTTAACATCAGAGTCAGGGAAAGACTGGTAAATGTGCACGTTCGAACGCGGAAAGCATTCTTGCAGAAAATCGCGGACCGGGAAAAGATCATGGAATCCGCTGAAGTGCTTTTTGCCGTCTTCAAAGGAGACCGAGTTCACGACAAAATGCAGATGACAGTGTGCAGAGTCCATGTGCAGGGCATATACGACTTGGTGCCCAGGGAAAAGATGGCAGATATCGTAACCTAAGGCAAGCATATCGTCTGCACTTAGACGGTAGGCCACCGTCGTCGAAAAGGATACAATAAAATGCAGCAGCTGCCGACCATCGATATTCTGATAAGCGCTTTTAACAAGCATAAACTCACGGAACGCATAGACTGGATCGACGGCATATCCGCCTATCATTCCGGAGCGGCACACATAGTTAAGAACGCGGTGCAAAGCGGCTGCGTCTGGATACTGATTGCGGATCAAGATAACGTCTGGCACAGCCGGTTCATCTCCTTTCTGATCATTTCGTTTTCAGTAAAACCCTGTTCTGCCAGTGCAATGCGCAGATGGCAGAATGCGGCGGCGTGATTCGGTGAACAGACGCCGGATGAAGAATTTGCGCGGATCAAACTGCGCAGGTAAGCGCTGGGCGTCATTCCTGCAGTGTGAGACAAATCATCTAATCGTTTGCGCTCGTCCACTGAGAGGCGGACAGATAAAATTTGATTTTTCATTTATTACTCCTTTTGACGTTTATGGCAGGAAGCGCAGATCGTATGACGCTTCTTTATTGAGATGTTTGCAGTGTGGTAAAAAATGAATAGAGATTATAGAAAAGTCTGATGAAGCGCACGCAGTTGTGCAGTCTCATCAGACTTTCCAAATGATGTTGACATGGTTGCCGTCGAGTTCGATCCGCTCGATAAATTCAGCAGCAATCAATTTTTTCTCGTCAAAAGCAGAGCGGGAAAAATCCAACCGCCGAATCTGAGACGCAGAATGCGGGGCGGTATGTAAGAGCTGTTCCCGCTCGGCGTGCAGTTTTTCAATCATTTTTGAGATATACACGACCGCCACATCGCTGCTCTCGGCGAGAGCGTTCACCAGACGATCGATTTTCTGCTCGATTTCCAAAACAGCTTTCGCCTGCGCGTGACCTTCATTTACTGAGGGAAGCTCGGCGGGACAGGCATCGAGAATGTGCTGGAGCTCATTGGCAATATGGGTCTCCAGCTCTCTAAGGTCTACATCAATCGATTCATCACAGTTGCCGAAGTTGGACCGACCGGAGCAGACCAGCTTACAGCGTTGCTCCGACTTTATGTAGTTGACCTTGACGGCATAGCCGCACTTGCCACATTTTAAGAGACCGGTCAACCAGGAGTATTTTCCCGCGTTGGCGCGGGGAAGCTGCATCTGTCCGGAGAGCTTGTCCTGCGCACGCAGCCAGAGGGACGACGGAATGATTCCCTCATGCGTGGACAGGCTGAGCATCTGCTCATCCTTTTTCGTGTACTTGCCGCGGCTGCGGTCGCGCTTCCCAATCAGAAGACAGCCATGGACGCCGTCAAAAACTTCGGGCATCTGGCGGATCTGGATGCCCTGCGCAAGGTAATAGCAGTAGACCGCTTCGTCAGCCTGCACGTAGACGGGGTTCCGCAGAATACGGGACAGAGTCACGTTATCCCACGCCTCGCGCTTGGGGCCGTGAATGCCCTGCTCAGTCAGAGTTTTGGCAAGGGCACGCAGCGATGTTTCAGACCGGACATATTCTTCAAAAATGTGGAGAACAGTCTTTGCGTTTTCATCGGCTATCAGAGATGAGACCTTGCGCCCGTCAAGCTCAACTTTGGAAAGCACATACCCGTACGGTGCGGGCCCACCCGGCCATGCACCGAGGAAAACGCGGTGATGGTAGTTGTCGCGCACACGCTCCGCGGTCGTTTCGCGCTCAAGCTGGGCAAAGGTCATCACAATGTTGAGCATGGCCCGTCCCATCGGTGAGGAAGTGTCGAACTGCTCGTTGACGGACAGAAATTCGACATCGTTTTTACGCAGAAGCTCCCAGATCTGGCTGAAATCCGCGAGGGAGCGGCTGAAGCGGTCCAGCCGGTACACGACGATTTTTTTGACGCGGCCCGCCTCCACCGCCTCCATGAGCTCGCCGAAAGCAGGCCGCTTGGTGTTTTTGCCGGAAAAGCCCTTGTCCGAAAAAACAAGGGCATCGTCTGCAGTAAACTTCCGGCAAAGTTCGATCTGCCCCTCGATCGAAAGGCTGCCCTTTTTATCGATGGACTGACGCGCATAAATGGCATCCATTGGCCTCACCTCTGTGCGCGGGCAGCCAGCAGCAGAAGGCAGCGACGGCAGATCGCCGCCTGACGCGCAGAGCGCTCTATAGGGTCAACGGTTGAATAAGTGTTTTTGATAATCATAAGGGTTTCCTCCTTCGAGAATGTATGAGCCAGGGCCGGAAGTTATTCCGGACGGCTTTACCACCCTGTTGAAGGCTGTGTAAAAATGTATTACAGGTGCTGCCGGACCTTTCGATAAAAGGTGCTGCGGCTCATATCGAGACGACGCATGGCTTCAGCTGCGCTGATGGTACCCGCACGCCAGAGTTTTTCCACCGCGTCAAAATTGCTTCGCTCAATCGGCTTGCGACCGGTGTATTTCCCTTGTGCTTTGGCGATGGAGATGCCTTCGCGCTGACGCTGCAAAATGTATTCCCGTTCCAGCTCGGCGACAGCCCCGAAGACAGTGAGCATAAACTTTCCTGTCGGTGTCGTAGTATCGATTGCCTCTTTCTTACTGACGAACTCCACACCTTTTTCAGACAGCTTTTCTACCAAATCCAGAAGATCTCGCGTGTTGCGGGCAAAGCGGCTGATGGATTCGACAATGACGGTGTCGCCCTTGCGTACGTAGTTCATCATCTTTTTCAGCTCCGGACGGTCAGTGTTCTTACCGCTCAAGCGGTCGATGTAGACCTCATCAACACCGAGCTCCTGCATCAACACCTCCTGCCGCATGGTATTCTGCTCCTGTGTGCTGACGCGAATATATCCGATTTTCACAAAATCACCGCCTTTTAATCAATCTGAAACTAATATGTCCCAATGAAGCCGCCAAACAATTTGGCACGTGCCAAAATACGGAAAGCAGCTGCATTGGGACACTTTTTTACTGTTTCTGTAGGGTACACCCTAATGGACTATTTCTTTCGCCCTTTTAGGTAGTTCTTCCCGCCGCGGATCATTAAAAAGACGTTCGCCGCCAGAACGCAGCCTGCGGCAAAATCGTAAAGCGGCGTGCCAATAACGGCGAAAAAGACTGGCATGAAACCACCTCAGTCTTTCCGAAGCGCGGAACAAATGCCCTCAGCCAGAAACAGGACGAAGAGTGTGAGCATCATTCCGGCCATTACGAAGTTTAAGTTCATAGTACCACCTCCTCAGCGCCTTTTGCCGCGTGTACTGACCTTGCAGCTCGACTTGCTGCGGCCTTTGGCGCGGTGTACGTGCACGGAACAATACAGGTCGACGCTGCTGCCGCGCGCTTTGTAGTTACTCTTTGCTTTAATTTTTTGCTTCATAGTCACCATGTCCCTTCGTACAAAATTTCTTCGATATCGTCAGTCGTGAACCCCTGATCCAACAGCCGGTCAATCATCTCGCCTGTAAAGCCGAACGCTCTTGCCACCGATTTCAACAGCCGGATGTGCTCACTCTCCGTTTTCGGCGGTTCGGCGTACAACGATGCCCCCCAATAATCCCAAGACGGTCGGCAGAATTTGGACGTATCGAATGTCGCGCGGGTGATATGTCCCCTGCGGTCAATTTTCAGGAGATCTCCCATCTCCACTTCAACCGTCCTTCTGTGCCCAAGTTGTTTGCCGCATCGGGTCAACGCTTTGTTCAGGATCTCGACAGTCGAGGCGTAAACGTAAACGCCACGCTCCGGAAAGTAGGCAATGCTGAGCGGGCTGTCCCCCTTGACGATCCACAGCGCATCCTGCTCATCCAGCACCGCAAATGAAAAAGAGCCCTCGACCTGTTCAGCCATCTTTGCAAGGCTGTCAAAGCCGAGGACTTTTTGCTGTTCCAGAAGCTGCACCGCCACATAGCTGTCGGTCTGGATTTTTGTTTTCGGCAAATGCTTGGTATGACGAAGTCCACGGTCATTCCACAGCACACCGTTGTGCGCCAGTGCAAAGCACTTTCCCTTTACACGGCCGAAAAAGGGGTGATTATTATAATTCTTTTTCGCGCTGCCCTGCGTGGTCATCCGCGTATGCCCCATGACCACGTGGGCCTCCGCAGGAATCCGTAGATGCAGCCGATGCGCCGCCAGCGGACGCTTATAGATTTGCAGCCCACGTGATGTGTTGTAGGCGATGCCGGTGGCATCGGTGCCGCGCGCTTCCGCTGCGATGGACAGCTCACGAATCAGGCGGTTCTTCTGCGTAACACTCAGCACGCCAGCATAGTCAATGAATCCGAACAAACAGCACATCAGACCTCCGCCTCGCTTTCTACCGGTTCATTCACATATAGACGGCGTTCCTTTAGGTACTGCATCAGTTCAGGCTGTGTGCAGCCAATCACAAAACTTGACCAAGACATGGCTTTCAGATTATCATCCGTCAGGTAAATCGCGGCATCAATGATGCAGTCGAGCAGTTCAAGAGTTGCGATTAAGGTGTTGCGCTTCAGAGTGCCCCGGAACATCCGAAATTCCACAGTGTCTGCGTTTGTCAGATTGACCGCCGTATACCGCCCGGCGTGGCGGCCGCTTTTGGCGTGGTCGAGGATTTCTTTTGGCTGATCTTTGTAGCCGTACCTTGCGGCCCACTGGTCGAGCTGATGCTGCGTTCTTCGGCTGAACTTCAAGAGCTCCTCCCAGTTCTTTTCGAAAAAGTACAGAATGCGGGCGATCACGGCGTCCTGCTGAGCTTCCGTTTCGCCAAATGCAGTGCGGTTGACATGAACGTGCAATCCGCAAGTCCCTGCCTGATGGGAGGTGTAGCCGAGCACTTTCGCTCTGTCCACGATCTCCTGCCAGGGCATTTCATTCTTGTGATAGTCCAGCGTCATGGGGTGTGTCACGATCTCGAAGCCATCGTCCAACGACCCGTCGTGTTTACAGTATGCAAGCGGCTGCTCAGCGTTGGCGATGTGAAGGATGTCCACAGCGTTGTCATTGTCCTCACCGGCACCGTCGATCTCAAGCTCGACACCAAAATAGCGATTGCCGTCGCCATAGAAAATAGGGGTGGGCTTGTAGTAATAGTCGCGGATGGGATCATCGTTGCACACATCGTGATAGCAGTCCAGACAATAGGGATTGTCACCACGATAGTAGGTGTCCCCACGGCGGATCAACTCATTACAGGCCGTGCAGCGCTCATAGTGGCGGTCGAAACAATCTTCACAGAGTGGAAGGCTTTCGTTACCTGCATCATCGCTTCGCCAGATGCGATCTCCGCAGCAGGCACAGAGGACCGTTTTGTTTTCCAGACAGTCCGGACAAAGAAGCTCACCGTCAAACGGAAATAGCTCGTCTTTGCAGTATTCCTCGCCGCAGTTCGTGCAGACGAGCTTCGGCAGGGCAAAGAGCTTGGTATATTTTTCGATGAGTTCCTCCGACAGAGACTCGAAGTTCTCGCTGTCGGCTGGTGCGGAGCACAGGAAAAAGGGACCACAGACAGTGTCATAAATCTCGCCGGTTTCGGGGTGTTTTAAGGGGCGATTCTGGGGCAGGCCTGCCAGCTTGCCTTCATCGTTGCAGATCAGGGCGACGGGGGCCTCGAACGGGTACACAGCTTCGATGAGGCCGCCAACGAGGGACTGCATGGATGCGAGAGAGCCGTCAATTTCAATGGTGCGGGGATCAGCATTTGGTTCGACTAAAAGGACTTTCATTGCAATTATCTCCTTAAATTTAAATAGCACCGCGGACAACTTCACGGTGCTTCACAGGAATGGTATCTGATTGAAAAAACACGCTTTTACGAGCGGAATCAAGCAACATCATGGTAAGAAGAATTAAGTAAAGCGAGGTAAACTACCATGATAGACAATGACCTACAACAAAGCCTGCGCGAACTGCGCAGCCATAGAAAATTACCTGACCGTGAGAGGGAATACTGGAGTGATGAAGAGCGGGAAGATCTGTCTCGAAAATTTAATGAAGGCGCCGGTATTTCGGAGATCGCGGTCGCATTGCGGCGTAGCGAACCGGCAATTATGCAGCAGATTGAAAAGCTCGATCTATTTGACCGCAAGGAGAATCCACGTCGTCAGCGTGTTGCAAGACAGTTGAATTGCTTATGTGGCCGCTGCGGAAATGATCCGGCATTATGCCCGCTTCGGAAACAGTGCACAGCAAAAAAGGAGAACTGAAAATGTTTGAGTCCTACGATGATATTCTGAACGTTGAAGAGGCCTGCGAAGCCTTAAAAATCGGATACAATGCGATGTACGAGTTGCTGAATGCAGGTAAACTCAAAGGCTATCGGAATGGCCGTGTGTGGAGAATCCCGAAGACAGCGCTGGTGGAGTATGTTCGTGACAGGGCGAAGATGAATTGATGATTGCTTTGTGGGCGGGCAGCGTACATGGGAGAGACTTGCAACACGAAATTCATCTATTGACAGAACGCGCACATATATTATAATTACAATAAATCCAATTTTTTTGGCTTTTAGCAGGGTGGACAAGATGGGAATTAAAGAGTTTAACGAGCGCTGGCTCGTGAACGGAATTGAAGAGGATTACAAGAGTTGGCTGCCGCGCGGTGTAGTGAGTCGTCAAAAAGCATCACGTATTTTCATCGAGTCACCAACGGGAACAGGCAAGAGTTCATTTGTTCTCGATAAGCTGTTTCCCTTTGCAGCAGAGAAGAATTACAACATTTTATATCTGGCAAACCGTTCTGCTCTGAACCAGCAGATAAGAAATGCGGTAGCTCGGAAATTGAAAGTTAAGGGAAAAATCAAAAAAGATGAAGCCACTTTCTATTTACCAGGGTCATTTTGCTGCCTGACCGTTATAAACTATCAAGCAATCCCGTTAGATTCTACGGCACTTGAAACGTTCCTAAGCGATTACACGTACATCGTATTCGATGAAGCGCATTTTTTTGTTGAAGACTCTCTTTTCAATGCCAAAACAGGCCTGTTGTTAAAGTCGGTTTTGAACGCATCGCCCGATGCGGTATGGATATTCCTTTCGGCCACATTAGATGGATCAGAGGAATTGCTGCTGGCGGCAGCGGACAGGATTCAACCGAACAACCTCATCGACGCCAATTTGAATAAATTGGTATACCGAGATCACCGCATTGTGTATAAAAACAACTACCAAAGTGCCGTGTACACTCCTTCTTTTTTTCGCGGTATCGACGATCTGATGCCGGTAATCAACCGGACTGTGGGGGAGAAGTGGTTAATCTTTGTTTCGTCTATTCAGCGGGGCAAAGCGCTGCAGCAGCGTATTAAAAAAGAAACAGGCCGCAAAGCGGTATTTCTATCCTCAGAAAATAAGGCTGATAAGAGATGGAAAACGCTCTCTACTGAAGAACGCTATGATGAAGATGTGCTGATTACAACAAAGGTTTTAGACAACGGCGTCAATATTAGCGATAAAGGCGTGCGGCACATTGTCATTCCCTTTTGTGATCAGACCGAATTTATGCAGATGCTCGGACGAAGAAGAACAGATGAGGGCGAACGGGTTTGCCTTTATGTCGAGGTGCCGACAATCCAGAAAATTAACACTTTAAGGCATGGCGTGGCGGCCAAGCGAAATGCGATCAATAGGGTAAATAGATGTAATCGATTTGATCCGAATAAGAGAAAAGCCTTGTTAGCAAAAATGTGGGAGGCAGGCCGCAAAGACATTAACAGTCTTTTTTATATCAACGAGGACGGCAATTTGGCCTCCAATTTTTTGGCAGAGAAAAAGCTGAAGCAGCTGAGCGATTTTTACGGTACGCTCGCGGCGCGTTACAAAGAAGGTGCGTGCTATGAAAAGACTGTACTGACATGGATTAAAATGGAAGATTCCGAGCCAGTCTATCTCGGACAAACAGCATCAGAAGATATCATCGGCTTTCTCTCGCGTTGGGAAGGCGAGAAAATACGGATGGCGGAATGGGAAAACTTTTACAAAGAATTTGAGCGTCTGTACGGTCAGGAATGCAGAAATCGGTTCCCGATTGACAGCGCAGAGTATCAAAAAGCGTTTTCCGTTCGAAAAGCGCCATCACGCCGAAAGTCGACGGTGAACTGTCAGATGCAAATACTTGGGCTGCCATACGAATTGAATAAAGAGAACAACTGTTGGGTTCTCCATAAGCAGAAGTAACGATATCTGGAGACATACATCAGCAGAGACATCAAGGATATATCTCAGGTCGTTCACGAGACAGCATTTTTGAATTTCATGTCGGTCGTAGCGGCGCGGACAGCTACCAACGTAAACTACGAGGCTCTTGCGTCTGAGGTCGCTGTATCCGCACCAACCGCAAAGCAGTGGCTTTCGATTCTGGTGTCCTCGGGGATTGTGGCACTGATCCAGCCCTACTCCAACAACGCCTTGAAGCGAGTGATCAAGGCTCCGAGAATGTATTTTCTCGACACAGGGCTCTGCGCACATCTCACCAGATGAACCAGCGCAGAGACATTAGAGCGGGGAGCGATGGACGGCGCGTTCTTTGAAACGTGGGTGGTATCTGAGATCTACAAGAGCTACCTCAATCAGGGAAAATCTCAGCCGCCGCTGTATTTCTACCGTGACAGCAACAAGAAGGAGATCGACCTTATCATTTATCAGGATGATGTCGTTTCGCCGATAGAGATCAAAAAAATTCTGCGCCAAAGGATGCCGCAAAGAATTTCAGCGTGCTGAATCCTATTGAGAAAGAACCAGATGCTGACAGCATCTCGGCTGGAGTAGCGCATCTGAAAACGAAGATCGGAACCGGTGCCGTGATCTGTATGCCGCCGGATATGATCCCGGTCGATTAAAAAAACTGGTATGTTCCTGTTTGGCTGATTTGAGCAAACGCAGATTGAATTTCACAAAACTGCTGCCGCAATTCTGCGGCAGCAGCTCCTGCTGTGTGTCTGGTGAACACACTTTACTAATATGGAATTGATTCTGGGCATGTTCAGCGGTGGGCTATGAATAGGTGGAAAGAAGACAGTCAGCGGAGGCCATGAAGCGAGGCACGACAGGCGTTTCCAAGTGCTGCCAGTGGGGATTCCCTCGACTGGAAGGGCATCTCGGCGGGTGAGATCACGAAGCGTGTGACGGGCAAGGTGCAGAGCGGGTCGATCGTGCTGTTCCACAATGCGGGCGAGCATACGCCCGAGGCGCTGCCGGATATCCTCGACTACCTGCTCGCCGAGGGGTATAAGATCGTACCGATTTCGAAGATCTTGCTCACCTGTGACTATACCATCGACCACGAAGGCCGGCAGTGCCCGGCAGTGCAGTGAGCGTCCGATACCGCACTTGCTTGACCGTGCGTAAAGACGCGAAAAGGGGAGCCCTCTATCACAAGAGAACTCCCCTTTATTATTTCTACCGTGCATTGCGGGGTGATTTTTTACGCGCCGATGATGATCGGCACCAGCGCTGCGGAGGTGATGCACATCAGCATGCCGGTACAGAACGAGTAGGCGACCGTTTCCGAGTTGCACACCCGTTCGACGATCGGCAGGCACACGTCAGTCGAGGCGGTGCCAGGGATGGTGATGGCCTCGATATAGCCGATCTTGCCCGCGATGACGGGCAGCAGAATGATACCGAGCATCTCGCGCAGCACATTGTGCAGAAACGAGACCGCGCTCGCCATCGTGTGCCCCGCGCTTGCGATGACGCTCGGGGCCATCGTGTACCAGCCGAAGCCTGCGCTGATGGCCAGTCCCTCGCGCAGCGTCATGGGTGAGAGCGCGGCATAGACCGCGCCGCCGAGCAACGTGCCGAGCACGGCGAAGATGGGGACTAAAATGACGCCGAGCCCCGCGTTGCGCAGAATGCGGGCAATGCTGCCGTCCAGCCCCATGGAAAAGCCGATGAGCCCCAGCATGATACACAGACCGACTACAAGATAGTCGCCCGAGCGGGACTGAAAGGCGGGTAGGTCGGTGCACACGCGGCGGATGACAAGATCACCGAGCAGCATCCCGACAACGACCATCAGCAGGATGATAAAAGACATTTTCGCGCCCGAGACGTCGGCCTTTTCGTGCACAGCCTCCGCTTCGTTGACGACTGCACCGGCGGGGTGGGCGTGGCGGTCGATGTGCAGCAGCTTTCGCACGGCGAACGCGCCGAGCATGCTGCCCGCAGCAGTCAGCACCGTGACAAAAAGCGCCTGAATGCCGATGCTGCCGAGGCTCGACGTGACCTCCTCGTCTGCGCCCATGCGCAGGCCCATCAGAAGCACCAGCGCATAAACGGAAAGCGACATGAGCTTGTCCACGAATTTGAATTTTTCTGCGTACTTTCGCAGGCGCGAGGCCAGAAGGTAGCAGGCGATCATAATGGACCAGTAGAGTGCGAGCATTGCCATGAGAGGGGACCATCCTTTCGCCGCGTGGCGGCAAAGATAGAAAAGGGGCGGCGCGTGATCCACGCCGCCCTCTGCTGCTTTGGTAGAATTGGGAAATATCAGGCGAGGGTGTTGACCCAGGCGGAGTATTTGGCGAGGTTTGCGTCGCGTTCGCTCGCGTCCGCACCCTTGGTGAGGATGTAGACCTTGATCTTCGGCTCGGTGCCGCTCGGGCGCACGACGATGTGCGTGCCGTCGCAGAGCTCGAAGCGCAGCACGTTCGAGCCCGAGAGCGCGATCTTCGTGACCTCGCCGCTTGCGGCGTCGCGCGCGGTGCCATCCGAATAATCCTTGTACGTCGCGACCTTGACGCCCGCGATCTCGCTCGGCGGCGTCTCGCGCAGGGACTTCATAAGAGCGGCCATCTTCTCCGCACCATCTAAGCCCGGCATGACGAGGTTGTGCGTCTTTTCACCGTACCAGCCGTACTTTTCAAAGAGCGCGTTGAGCGCGTCGAAGAGCGTCATGCCCTGGGAGTAGTACCACGCGGCCATTTCGGTGAGCAGCAGCGAGGCCGTGACTGCGTCCTTGTCGCGCACGTAGTGGCCGATCATGTAGCCGTAGCTCTCCTCGTAGGAGAAGATGACGGTGTTTTTGCCCGCGCCCTCAAGCTCATTCATCTTCTCGGCCATGAACTTAAAGCCCGTGAACGTGTCGTAGCAGTCGAGGCCGTTCGCCTCCGCCACGGCGCGCGCCATCTCGGTCGTGACGATAGTCTTGAGCGCGGCGGCATTCGCGGGCAGCTTGCCCGCGCGCTTCATCGCACCGATCAGATAGTCGAGCAGCAGCACGCCCGTCTGGTTGCCGGTGACAGGCTCGAACTCGCCCTGCTTGTTGCGCACCATGATACCGACGCGGTCGCTGTCGGGGTCAGTGCCGAGGATGAAGTCGACGTCGTTCTTCTTGGCGAGGTCAATGGCGAGGTAGAAGCCCTCGGGATTCTCGGGGTTCGGGGACACGACGGTCGGGAAATTGCCGTCGATGACCATCTGCTCGGGTACGCATAAAAGGTGCTTGATGCCAAGACGCGTCAGCGCCTCGGGCACGAGCTTGTGGCCGCAGCCATGGAAGGGCGTGTAGACGAGCTTGAAGTCGTCGGCGACCTTTTTGACGGTCTCATAGTCGTTGACCATGCTCATGACATTTGCCATGAAGCGCTTGTCACAGTCCTCACCGAGCATCGTGATGAGACCCTTGTTGACGGCTTCGTCAAAATCCATCGACGTGACGCCGGTGAAAATGTCGATGTGCTCGAGCTCCCTGGCGATGGCCGCGGCGTGCTGGGGCGGCAGCTGCGCGCCGTCCGACCAGTAGACCTTGTAGCCGTTGTACTCCTTGGGATTGTGCGACGCGGTGACGTTGATGCCCGCCTCGCAGCCGTATTCGCGCACGGCGAACGAGAGCTCAGGCGTCGGGCGCAGGGACTCAAAGAGCTTGACGGTGATGCCGTTGCCCGCCATGACGCAGGCCGCGGCGCGCGCAAACTCCATCGAGTGGTTGCGGCAGTCCATGCAGATGGCGACGCCCTTTTTCATGGCCTCTTCGCCCTCAGCGCGGATGACGTTGGCAAAGCCCTGAGTCGCCCAGCGGATGACGTGACGGTTCATGTTGTGAAGGCCAACGTACATCGTGCCGCGAAGGCCGGCCGTGCCGAATTCGAGCGGACCGTAGAAGCGGTTTTCAATCTCCTTTTCGTCGTTTGCGATGCCCTTGAGCTCGTTTCTCTCGTCCTCGCTCAGCGCGGGGGAGGCGAGCCACTTTTCATATTCCTGACGGTAATTCATTGCATGTCCTCCTGTTCCGGAATTTCATCAATGGGGCGGATCAGATTTTTCGCGTCCTCGAGCATCGAGGTCGGCACATAGAGCCACGTGCCGCTGCCGGGCATGCCGAGCACGATCTTGCCGAACGAGCCCTCGCCCTCGTATTTGCGCAGCACGGGGATGTCATACGAGCGGAGCATGGCGCAGAGCATGTCCGTCTCGGCGTTCGTATCCATCGCGACGGTCAAAAGCGCGGGTTCCTCCGGCGTGCCGTCGGCGGATTTGGGCCAGCGCTGCAAAAGGTCGTTTTCTGTCTTGCCCCAGGTGAGCTTCACTTCATCCGACATGGGCGGTGTCCTCCTTTATATTGATGATGAGTCATTTGTGGTATTTGGTTCCGGCCTCGATCTGGTAGGCGCGGTAGATTTGCTCGAGCAGCATCACGCGCGCTAAGTGGTGCGGAAATGTCATCGGCGACATCGAGAGCCGCAGGTCGGCTTTTTTCTTTAAGTCCTCGTCAAGACCAAAGCTCGACCCGATGAGAAACGTCAGCTGCGACGCGCCGCGCGCGGCGAGCTGCTGCATTTTCTGCGAAAGCGCTACGCTGCTCATCTCCTGCCCCTCAATGCACATGGCGATGAGCGCGCCGCCCTTGGGAAGCTTCTGCTCGACGAGTGCGGCCTCTTTTTTGAGGGCCTGGCGGATCTCCGCCTCGCTCGGCTCGTCGCCGAGACGCTGCTCGGGAAGCTCCAAAAGCTCCAGCTTACAATAGCGAGAAAGGCGCTTTTCGTATTCCTTGACGGCCTGCTCGTAGAAGGGCTCCTTCAGTTTTCCGACGCAAAGGACGGTGATCTTCTGCATACGTGTACCTCGCTGATGGTGTCGCGCGGCGCGGCGGCAAGGCGGACGCTCAGCCCGCTCGATTGCAGCGCGCGGCCGACGGTGTATTCGGCAAGCTCGGGGGAGTTGTTCTCGTCGCTCAGGTGCGCGAGCAGAATGTCGCTCGTGCCCGCGCGGACGCATTCGGTGGCGAATTCCGCCGCGGCGTCGTTCGACAGGTGCCCGTACTCGCTCAGGATGCGCTGCTTGAGATAATAGGGGTAGCCGCCGTTTTTGAGCATCACGACATCGTGATTCGACTCGAGCAGCAGCATGTCCGCGCCGAGGGCGGCATCGTGCGCCTCGTCGGTGACAAAGCCCGTATCCGTCAGCACAGCGAGTGAGCCTGCGTCGCTCTCGATGCGGTAGCCGACGCTCTCTTTCGCGTCGTGCGACGTGCGGAACGAGCGGATGTGCAGGTCCTTGATCGTAAACTCTTTGCCCGTGGCAAAGGCGCGCAGGCGCGGCTCGGGGTATTGGATCGCCGCCGCGGTGCCGAACGTCGCATACAGCGGGGCGGGGCATTTTTTGGCGAGCGTCACAAGTCCTCGGACGTGGTCGATGTGCTCGTGCGTGATGAGGATGCCGTCGAGATCATCAAGCGTAAGGTTCAGTGCTGCGAGCGACTGCGTGATGCGGCGGCAGGAGATGCCCGCGTCGATGAGAAGGTGAGTATCGTTGTGACAGACGAGCGCGGCGTTACCGGCGCTCGAACTGGCGAGGGTGTAAAATTCCATGGGATGATTCCTTTATATCAATTCACCAAAATCATACCACAGCCGCGCGCAATAGTCAAAAAGAAAAAGCCCCCGCACGGGGGGCCTGAGAGGGAGAGAGAAGCGCGGTCAATTGGCGGAAAAGGAGAGTCCCGCCATGAAGCCGTTTTCACCTGTGCAGACGATGTCGCCCGCGGCGAGCACGCCGCCGCAGACGTACAGGTCGGCCTGGCAGGGGAGCGAGACGTCAGGATAGTTGGTCACAACATAGGTGTAACGCGAGAGCGTCTGCCCGCAATAGCGTGTGAGGTCAAAGCCCTGCGAGAGCTGGAGGTCGTTGTAGCTCAAATACGGCTCTTCGAGCGTTTCGCCCAGCGTGACGCTCAGCGTTTCGATCGGCTGGTCGTTCACCTCCCAGCCGAGGGAGGCAAGATACGCAATGCGCTCTTCATTTGTTCCGGCGGCGATGACGGGCGGCGGAGACGAATGCCGGCACGCGCGCAGCGCCAGAAAGAGCGAGAGGAGCAGCGCGAAGATGAGCAGAATTTTTACAACGCGGCGTTTGGAGCACTTGGCGGTGATGATGAACATGAAGCGACCACACCCTTTCGATAAAAGCTATTCCACCGAAAGAAAAAGTATGCTACACTGATACTTCAGAATGCAGAAAGGCGGGAACCACCATGGCACAGCAGAGACTCGACAAGATCATCGCCTCGACCGGGCGCTATTCGCGCCGCGAGGTCAAGACCCTCGTGCGCGAGGGTCGTGTGCTCATCGACGGGCGCATCGCGGCCAGTGCGGAGGACAAGTGCGATCCCTTGACCGCGCGCATCAGCGTGAACGGCGAAGAGCTTTTTTATCGCGAGCACACGTATGTGATGCTCCACAAGCCTGCGGGCGTGCTCTCGGCGACCGAGGACGGACGCGGGGAGACGGTGCTAGACCTGCTTGCGCCCGAGTACTGCAAGATCGGCCTTTTCCCCGTCGGGCGGCTCGATAAGGACACGGAGGGGCTGCTGCTTTTGACCGACGACGGCGCGCTCGCGCACGACCTGCTCGCGCCGAAAAAGCACGTCGACAAGGTCTACTTCGCCCGCACCGACGGCGCGCTCGACGACGCCGACTGTAAAGCCTTCGAGCAGGGCATCACGCTCGGCGACGGGCTTGAATGCCTTCCGGCAAAGCTTGAGATTTTAAAGAGCGACGCGCAGAGCGAGGCGCTCATCACCATCCACGAGGGCAAGTTCCACCAGATCAAGCGGATGCTGGCCTCGCGCGGAAAGCCAGTCGTTTACTTAAAGCGGCTGAGCATGGGCTCACTCACGCTTGACGAAGGGCTTTCCAAGGGCGAATACCGCCTGCTCACGGCGGAAGAGATCAAAAGCCTGCGGGAAAGTGGGCAATTTGCCCAAGGAAAAGCGGGCGCGGACAAGTAAGCGTTTGTCCTTCCTTTACGGAATGCCTAAAAAAGAAGAAAAAAATTGTTGAAAAGAGAAAAAAGTTCTTGCAATCGTCAGACGGAGAAAGTATAATAGTCCCATCAAGTTGGCAGAATGCACAAACTCCCTAATAAATCAAGGAGGCACGGGATATGTCCGGTAGGATTTTTCAGAACATCGTTTTACAGTTTAAGGAAACGACCGATACGGTCATTGGCGTGATCGACTCCGAGGGCACGGTCATCGCCTGCACCGACCTGCCGGAGATCGGCCAGCGCTGGCCGCATCTGGTGCAGCCCATCAATGAGGCCGAGGGCGCCTGCACCGCGCTCGAGGGCAAGACCTTCAAGGCGCTCGAGGGCTGGGGCGGTCAGTTCGACTTTGCGGCCTTCACCCGCGGCGAGGACGCGCTCAGCTCGACCGTCTGCAGCATGGCGACCGTCGCGCTCAACACCGCCAAGAGCTATTACGAGGAAAAGCACGACAAGACGTCGTTTGTCAAGAGCATCCTCTCCGACAACATTCTGTTAAGCGATATCTACGTCCGCGCCAAGGAGCTGCACGTCGAGGCGGAGCTCAACCGCGGCGTGTTCGTCATCCGCCGCACGGACGACAAGGCCGACGCCGTCCCCGTCGAGACCGTGCAGAACATCTTCCCCGACCGGCAGACGAGCTTTGTCCTTTCCATGGGCGAGGACGATGTGGTGCTCGTGCAGCAGCTCGGCGACAATGTGGAGATGAGCGACCTTGAAAAGACCGCCGCGCAGATCGAAGAGACGCTGCGCGTGAACGGTGAGAGCACCGTGGTCGTCGGTATCGGCACGGTGGCGACGCACCTGCGCGACCTCGCGAAGTCCTATAAGGAAGCGCAGATGGCGATCGAGGTCGGCAAGGTCTTCGACACCGAGAAGTACATCATCAGCTATGAAAACCTCGGCATCGGCCGCCTCATTTATCAGCTGCCGACGACACTGTGCGAAATGTTCCTGCAGGAGGTCTTCAAGAAGAACCCCATCGACGCGCTCGACAAGGAGACGCTCTTTACGATCAACAAGTTCTTCGAGAACAACCTCATCCTCTCCGAAACGGCGAGAAAGCTGTTCGTCCACAGAAATACGCTCGTCTACCGTCTCGAGAAGATCAAGAAGCTCACGGGCCTCGACCTGCGCGAGTTCGACGACGCCATCACCTTCAAGGTCGCGCTCATGGTCAAAAAGTACCTTGCCTCCCGCGGCATCGAAGCGTAAAGAAAAAGAATTTGACAAGGGCTGTCTTCGGACAGCCCTTGTTTTTTCGCCATTTTGCGGCAAAAAAGTTGAAAGTTTACATAATTACCTGTTGCCATCGCGTGCGCTTCGCGCTATAATAAAAACTGAAAATTTGCGGGATCGAGTCAAAACCTGCTGGAAACCGAGGGAAGAGCATGATACGCCTGAGCGATGTAGTAAAGGAATACGAGAGCGGCACGACGGCCTTAAAGGGCATTTCGCTTCGCATCGAGGATGGGGAGTTCGTCTTTTTGGTCGGCCCGAGCGGCAGCGGCAAGTCGACGATCATCAAGCTGCTCACCGGCGAGATCGTGCCGACGTCCGGTCAGATCGCCGTCAACGGCTTCAGCCTGACGAACATCGCCGAGCGGCAGATTCCGCTGCTGCGCCGCTCCGTCGGCGTCATCTTCCAGGACTTCCGCCTGATCGAGAAGAAAACGGTCTATGAGAACCTGAGCTTCGCCATGCGCGCCGTCGGTTCTTCGCCTCGCGAGATCAAAAAGCGCATCCCCTATGTGCTTGAGCTCGTCGGACTTGAGGAAAAGACCGACCGTTATCCCAACGAGCTCTCCGGCGGCGAACAGCAGCGCGTGGCCATTGCGCGTGCGCTCATCAACAACCCCAGCACCATCATCGCCGACGAGCCGACGGGCAACCTGGACCCCGCGCGCTCGCTGGAGATCATGCGCCTGCTCGAGCGCATCAACCAGCTTGGCACGACGATGGTCGTCGTCACGCACGAGAAAGATCTTGTCAATCAGTTCAAAAAACGCGTCGTCACGCTCGAACAGGGCGTCATCACGAGCGATGGCGACGGCGTCGGCTATAATGCGAGGTAAGCTATGCGCAAACACGATTTTTCTTACTTTTTCGGCGAGGGCATGCGCAACATGTTCTCGCACGGATTCATGTCCTTTGCGGCCGTGGGCATTACGGTCGCCTGCCTTGTCGTCATGGGTACGTTTTCGCTTGTGGCGTACAATGCGCAGGTGCAGCTCCAGCAGCTCGAGAGCGAGTATGAAATTCTCGCCTTCGTGGACGAGAGCTGCGACGATGCGCAGACCAAGGCCGTGGGCCGCGCCATTGAGCAGCGCGCCAACGTGAAGGAATGCGTCTTCATCAGCAAGGAAGAGGCGATGAAGTCCTTTGAGGCGCGTTACGAGGGGGACAACATGTTCCAGAACCTTGACCCCGAGATTTTGCGCGACCGCTACGCTGTCTATGTTGACGATCTGAGCATTTCCGGCAAGACTGCGCAGGATATCCTCGACAATGTCGAAGGCGTTGCCAATGTCCGCGTGGACGAAGACATCGCGGGCGGCTTTATCACGCTGCGAAATGTTGCGAGCGTAGTGTGCATCGCGCTCATTGCCATTTTGCTGCTCGTGTCGGTCTTCATCATCTCGAATACCATCAAGCTCACGACATTCGACCGCCGCGACGAGATCGCCATTATGAAGATGGTCGGCGCGACAAACGGCTTCATCCGCTGGCCGTTCGTGTACGAGGGCTTTATGATCGGCCTTCTCAGCGCGGTGCTTGGCTTTGGCTTGCAGTGGCTGCTGTATGAATCGGTCGCAAAGAGCCTTGCGATGTCCGACCGGTTGCAGCTGTTGACGATCGTCGACTTTACGTCGATCTGGCGGCCCGTGGCTGCGATCTTTGCCGCCGCCGGTATCCTGATCGGTGTGGGTGGCAGCCTGACGGCTATCCGCAAGTTCCTGCACGTGTGAGGGAGGCGGACGATGAGTAAGAAAAAGATTGCACGTATCCTCCTGGTGCTGGCTGTCGTTGCGTCGCTGACGCTGACGGAGCTGACACCGCTTTCCCTGGTGCAGGACGCCTCCGCCGTTACGCAGGCGGATATCGACAAGCTCAAAGACGAGCTCAGCGGTATGAACTCGGAAAAATCGCAGCTGGAAAAAGAGCTAAAATCCATCCAGAACGACAAGAGCGCGGCGCTTGCGCAGAAGGAGAACATCGACAAGCAGATCAACTTGCTTCAGTCGGAGATCAAGGGCGTTGAGTCGCTCATCAGCGAGTATGAGACGCTGATCACGCAGACCGAGCAGGAGATCCGCGAGAACGAAGAGGAAGAGGCGCGCCAGTACGAAAAGTTCTGCGAGCGCGTGCGCTCGATGGAAGAGCGCGGCACGGTGTCGTACTGGTCGGTGCTGTTCGACTCGGCGAGCTTTTCTGACTTGCTGAGCGCCATGGACTTCATCAGCGAGATCATGGACAGCGACCAGAAGGTCATCGACGATCTGCGTGCCCTGCGCGAGCAGATCGAGCAGAAGAAGGCCTCGCTCGAAACGTCCCTTGCCGAGCAGCAGAGCGCCAAGGAGACGCTCGTCGCCAAAAAGAGCGAGCTGAACACCCAGCGCGCTGAGGCGGAAAAGGTGCTTGCCGAGCTCAAGGCGAACGAAGCGCAGTACAAGCAGGTCCTTTCGGAAAAGGACGCCGCGATGGAGCGCCAGCAGGCGGAGATCGTGCGCCTTTCCCGTGAGCTTGCCGAAAAGAACGGCAACACCACTGTGACCTATGGCGGCTACATCTGGCCGTGCTCGAGCAAGTATGTCACCTCGCCGCTCGGCGCGCGCTACACGGGCATCGCGGGCGCGTCGAGGAATCACGCGGGCATTGACATCGGCCGCGTGGGCTACACGACGCAGGCCGTCGCCGCCAAGGCGGGCACGGTCATCATCTCGGCCTACAACAAGTACCGCGGCAACTATGTGGTCGTCAGCCACGGCAGCGGCAACACGACGACGTATCAGCATTTGTCATCCCGTTCGGTCAGCGTGGGCACGTATGTCGCGCAGGGTCAGGTCGTCGGCATCACCGGTACGACCGGCGTGAGCAGCGGCCCGCACCTGCACTTTGAGATCACCGAGAATGGAAAGATCATCAACCCGCTCAAATACCTCACGGACTATATCAAGGGTTGGTAAACCGCATAACGCACAAGCTCCCCGCCATATACTGGCGGGGAGCTTTTTTGCGGGGAGGGGTCATTTTGCAGGGATTGGTCTGCTATCGGGACACGGGGGAGAAAAACGGCGCGCGCATGCTCTGCGGCGTGCGCTTTGACGCGGCCTACGCATCGCGCGGCGAGGGAATGCTTGCTGCACTTTCGGCCAAGCGCGCAGCAAAATACCTGCAAAAGCGCCGTGTGAGTTATGCCGTGTTTCCCAAGGATTATCCATATGCGGAGGTATTTGCGCGCTGTGGTGTCCTGCCGCCGCCCGAGCAGCCGCTGCGCATGGCAAAGGCGGCGGAGATCATCCGCCGCGCGATGGCGCGGCTCGGCCTTGCGCCGGAGCGGGCACGTATCGCGCTGTGCGCACCCTCGCAGAGTGCGGCGCTCGAAGCGGTGGCGCGCGAGCTCTCTAAAGATGTGCGCTATCTTGCACTCTGCGCGCCGAATGGCGAGCGCCTTGCGCGTACGCTGCGCTGGGACTGCGGCGCGAGTGTCCATACATTGCAGACGGACGAGAGGATCGCCGCCGACCTGAGCGTCTGCTTCGACGATTTCCCGCTGCCCGACGGCCTTGTGCTGCCGCTGGGGAGCGGTGCGGTTTCTGTCGCCTATGGGACGGAAAACCTGGGCGATGCAGCGATGATCTGGAATGAAGATCAGCTCATCTGCGCACTCTACGCCTCGCTTGCGCGCCGCGCGGACGAAATTTGGGTAAAAGATGTGAAAATGCCGCCCGATGGGGGAGAAAACGGCAACCTGTAAAATATATCGCAAGAAGAACCTAAACGGTTCGACTTGCG
>ERZ809296.564-NODE-564-length-58177-cov-4.283714_pt1 | contig 58177 bp, 53 predicted proteins | sample MGYA00520511_ERZ809296 | MGnify/ENA primary metagenome ERZ809296 (study PRJEB31576, sample SAMEA3212662) | Homo sapiens | biome: human-gut; feature: human gut; material: fecal | place: Sweden | collected 2012 ...
TAAAAAAGCCAGTAAAATCAACGGTTTTCACCCGTAAGGCAGAAAGCAGTACGGTCTGAAGGCCGCCCGTCGCGCGCCTCAGTTCAGCAAGCGCTGAGTTCCGAATTTTCTTATTGCTCTCAAAAGCCCGAAGTCCTTGGATTTCGGGCTTTTTTCTTTGGATGGAAAGTCGCGGGAAAGGACGTTTTTTCGTCTCGGAAAAGGCGATTGGCACTGTCCGAACGCAAAACCGTGGGGCTTTTTCGCCGCCGTTCCGACATTCTCTCGAGCAGGGTTCCACCAACGAATGTATATGCCCCATTTTCAGCGGCTTTGTGGCAACTCCCGGACAGATGGACCGAGCCACCTCAGTTTTCTATAAACGTTTCGTTGCTCCCCTACCGGCTTTGCTAAAGATTCTTGTGCGGCACATAGAAAGCGCCCGTTCTTCCTTCTTCGGAAGACCGGGCGCTCTGTTTATTTTTCTAATGCGTCCACAAAGCGTTCGGTGATCTGCTTCGGCCGGGTAATAGCGCCGCCTACCACCGCTGCAAATGCCCCTGCATCCAGCGCGGCCCGCAGCTCCTCCGGCGTGGAAATACCGCCCTCCGCAATGACCGGGATGGACAGGTCTTGCGCCAACCGGCGGATCAGAGGCAATGCGGGGATCGGTTCGCCCTTGGTATAGGGCGTGTAGCTAACCAGCGTTGTGCCCGCGAAGTCAAAACCCAGCTTCTCCGCATACACGGCTTCTTCGTAGGTGGAGGTGTCTGCCATCAGCAGCACGTCTTTTCGATATGCGCGGATCTTTTCCACCAGTCCCTCCAGCGTCTCCCCAGCCGGACGGGAGCGACGGGTGCCGTCCAGCGCAATCACATCTACACCCTCGTCGATCAGGGCTTTCGCCTCCTCAAAGGTGGGCGTGATGTACACTTCGCTGTCAGGATAATCCTTTTTGATGATGCCGATCACCGGCAGATCAACGGTTTTCTTGATGGCCCGAATATCCGGGATGGTGTTGGCCCGAATACCCCTGGCTCCGCCCTGCTTCGCCGCCAGCGCAAACTTCGCCATGACCTCGCTGCCGAACATGGGCTCGTCGGCCAAAGCCTGACAGGAAACGATCAGTCCGCCCTTTACCTGCTCAAATGCGTTCATTTTTCTCTCCTCAAACTCTCTTCAAAATATTTTCTGGCTCCCAATGTGCCGCTGGCATTGCCGTCCGGGGCGATGGTCAGCCTGAATTTTTCCCGATAGGGAGTTTCCATCCGATCCAGCTTTGCCTGCAGCGGCGACAAAAGGGGTTCGCCCTGAGCGCTGACGCCGCCGCCCAGTACGATGGTCTCCGCGCCCGTCACGATCTCCGCCGTCAGGATGACCTGCGCTACGTCGTCCAGCCATTCATCCAGAATGCGGGCGGCCCGCTCGTCGCCCTGCCCGGCCTTTTCAAACACCCTCTCCCCCGCCTCTCCGGCACGCCGGGCCAACGCGGCGGACGAAGCCGTCTGGTCAGCCGTACTCCCGTTTTTCATGGGCAGATAGCCGATTTGTCCCCCGAAGCCCGTGCCGCCATTCATCAGCTGCCGCCGGTGCACATAGGCCCCTCCCACGCCGGTGCCAAGGGCGATGAAGAAATAGTCCTCGAAGGTGTCCGTCAGCGCATAGGCCGCGGCGGCCACGTCGTTCAGCACCGCTGCCGGGACGGAGAAGGTCTCCTCCAGCCACTTCTTCAAAGGAACGCCCGTGTAGCCGGGGATATTTTCATTTGCATACACGATCTGTCCCTCCGGGCCCACTGTTCCCGCCGTTGCCACGGCGATCCCGTCGAACTGTCCTCGGAACGCTTCGCCTAGACCAAGTAGCACTGCCCAAAGCGCTTCAGCCCCTTCGGTGGCCCGAGAGGGCGTTTTTCCGGACACAAGGACGTTTTCGTCCTCGTACAGGGCGTATTTCAAAAAAGTACCGCCTATATCCATGGCCAAAACTTTCATGTTTTTCCTCCGTATGCGGGGAAAAGGGAGGAAAGCTTCCCCTGCTTTCGCCGCGTCATGGTTTTAGTCATACCACATTGGGATGGTTTTTGTCAATGACTCGGCGGTACGGTGTCCGGGCGGCGTTTCTACTCAAACGCACACGCCCGGCTCGATGGAGAAAACGTGCCATAAAGCGCTTGTTTTTCGGCCCTAAATGGGGATAACGAATAAGGGGAAAGCCCCTGCGACAATGTGCGGTAGCCTTTGCCATGATACTGTGCTCCAGCGCGTATCGGGGCTTACTGTCCCATGGGACGCTCCCCCATCTTGCATCAAATGGCATGACTTGGGCCGTTTCAAAGTGGCTGGAATGGTTTTGCAGCGTAGAAAAACAGGTTTAGTGGCTGAACTGCATTAAGTGTGAACCATGCTCCACTAGCGTCGGATGGAAAGACGCATTGTAATTGAGGGGATTCCTCTAACACCAAAGGCCAGCGCGGGTTGCAAATCCACGCTGGCCTTTGGTTCGAGCCATGAGGCCCGCCGCCGAATGGCGGCCTTTTCTATTCAACTAACAAGGAAACCACACCGAACCAGCGAACCGCGAGGCCCGTCGCCGAGCGGCGGTATTTCGCAGTCAATTCACAGGTCTCCCTACGCCCCTGCGCGCCCGCGGCGCAGTCCGGGGTCAAGGGGTACTACCCCTTGCGCGAGGCCCGTCGCCGAGCGACGGTATCTTCGCAGCCAACTCACATGTCTCTCTACACCCCTGCGCGCCGTAGGCGCGCAGTCCGAACGGGGGACTCAGTCCCCGATTTTGCCGAGAACGATGAAACGGGCGCCATCGAAGGTGTAGACACAAGTGGAAAGCATAAGAAGCCGGTCTTCGAAGGTCACTTCTATGCCCGTGTCGTAAGGCGTGGAGGTGATAGCCCGGTGAATGAACTTGTTGAAGTCCTCCTCGGTGTCGAAATTGGTGGGATAGGTAAACGTGTAGCCGTTCACTGTGTAGGCGGCGAAAACGGCCACGTCGTAATCGCCGTCAGGGGTCATCAGACGGATGGTCTGGTGGGTCTCCCAGTACTCGCGGCTTTCGTACTGGTGAAGACCGCCGAACATGGAGCCGCCACGCATGTGGTGGCCGTGAAGAATGTTCACCGTGTCGCTGAAATCGCCGCGGTTGGCTTCGTCCATCATGATGGAACCGAAGCGGTTCTGCGTACCGTCGGGAAAATGCTTCAGATAGTACTCGTTGTCCTCGCCCTGAACCACAGGATAGTCTATCACGCTGTCGTCCAGCCGAATCCAGCCGACGATGTCCGGCATGGTCTGACGTAGCTTGGCAAAATCCTTTTCGGAGACGGCCTGTTGGGGCTGTTCGGACTCCACGTCCAGATAAGAGGGCGGAAGCGTGGCCTGCGGCACCCACTGTGCGTCTGCGATGGACGGCGTGGCCGTGGGGCCCGGGAGGACCGTCGCCAGCGTGGGAAGGCTGACCTCTCCGCCGTCGTCTGCCGTCCCTTCACTGTTCCGGGACAGGGAAGCGTAGAAGCTGTCCAGCGAATGCTGCTCGTAAAGTTCAAGCAGCGCCAGCGTACCCAGCACCAGTGCGGCCAGGATCAGCACTGTCAGAAGAAAAACAAGCAGGGCGCGACGTGCGCCCCCCTGTTTTTTTCGATTTTTGGAATAACGGCGGCTCATTGCGCGCCGCCCTCCTTCTTGCGGAGGGAGCGGAAAACGAATGCGGCGGCAATCAGCAGCGCTGCGCATCCGGCCACAAGCCACGGCCAGTTTTGGCTGACGCCGGTGGGGGTCAGCGTGCCGGGCTTACTGGAGTATTTGTTGACGAAGAACGCCAGATCAGTCTTGGCTTCTGAACCGTTCAGCCGCATGGCGACAGCGGTCTCGATCCCGTTTTCGCCGTTAAAAACACTGACCGTCACGTCATAGGTGCGCCGGTCATACGTCAGATTGGGGTTGATGTTCTTCGGGATCTGCGTGATCGTATAATGATAAACGCCCAGCTTCGTGAAGGTGATGGGGAACACCACGTCCACCTCACGCGCATAGCCTACGGCTTCCGCGTCGAAATAATCGGAGCTGCCTTTGGGCATGGGGCATTCCTTGTCGGCAGGGGTCAGGCGGATCAGGAAACGATCCATTTTCGATTTGGGGATCGATCCGCCGCGAAGCTGTACCCGGCCATGAAGGGTAACGGAGAAGGAGTTGTCGGCGGTTTCAGCAAAGGCGGCGGGCATAAGCGCGGTCAGGCACAGCGCCAGAGCAATCACAGTGACCAAAATGGCGCGAAGGTTCGATTTCATATTCAAACATCCTCCCTGTTTTCCTGGCCGTAGTCGTTCAAAACCGCCAGTACTATCGTTCTTGCGTCCGTATATTCGGACGAGCAGGTGGCCATAGCGATGACCCGGGGCGTTTCACCGGCCTGGATGGTGTCCTCCAGCATGGCCACGGTTTCAGCGTCGTAATGCAATGCTTCGGCCTTGACGAAGGAAAGCAGCCGGCCGATCCCATCCTTTTTCCAAAGGGTAGGATTGAAAATTTTTTCCTCGGACGAAGGGACGACCATGCAGGCGAAGACCCGCAGGGGCCACTGATAGCCGGGGATAATTAAGGTTCCCGTGTAGTATTGCCGGAAAAAGTCCAGCTCCTTATAAAGATCCAGATCGCCGAACATCCTGCTGTTTTCCATATGATGGCCGTGAAGCAGGGTATACGGGTCGGCAAAGGACGGGTCGCAGCGGGAGTCGATAAAGATGCTGCCCGCCAGCGCGAAGTTTCCGTAAACGTCGGTGTTGATGTAGGCGAAGTTATCCTCGCCCTGCAGGACGGGATAGTCGATTTGGGTATGGTCGAGGGTGAGCCACGCCTTCACGTCCTGATTGACACGCAGGAGCTCGGCGAAGGACGGCCCCTGTTCCTCGGCTGTGTCGTCTGTTTTGGGTTTGAGCCGGATCATATCGTCCTGAACGTTTTCAGCGGCGGCATAGATCTGGTGATTATCCCACAGGCAATAGCCCGCATATGCCCCGGCGATCAGGAGGGAAAGGCCCACGGCCAGACTGACCAGACCATTTAGAAATCTGACGAAGCCCCTTCCCATCCTGCCACTCCTTTATGCCGGTTCATGGCGCCCTGTCAGGGCCGGGATTCCGCTTTCCCGGCCCCGGGACAGGGCGCGTGTCAGTCAAATGCTTAGTTGTTATGAGCCTTGCGCTTGATGAGCAGCGCGGCGCCAGCCAGCACCACAAAGCCGATCAGCAGGACGTAGGGCAGGTTCTCGGTGGTCACGCCCGTGTCGATTGTGCCGGACTTTTCGTTGATGAAGGTAACTTCATTCAAACCAGCGACGATCGTGCCTTTTTGTTCAATATTGTTGGTGGTGTAGCCATCAACCGGAGTTTCGGTCACGGTGTAGGTCACGCCCGCAGGCAGGTTTCCAAAGGTGGCCATGGCGTCATGCTTCAGCTTGAAGGTGTAAGACATGGGATTATCCTCAACCATCGTTGCGCCCTCCGAAGCACCGATGGCAGGGGTCCAGTTTTTGCCTTCGGGCGCGGCAAAGGTCACGGTGAAGTCGAATTCCTTTTTCTTGTCGCCCAGATTACCAGTAACGGTCTTTTTCACAGTCAGAGTGCCAGCGCTGTAGGTGTTTTCAAACTTATCGGACTTGACTTCGTCTTCGCTCTCGGTGTGAACAGCAGCAACGCGAATATTACCATCCGTGCCGTTAATAACGGTCACAACCAGCTTGATGGTCTTGCCATAGTAGGCAACGCCAGCGGTGGTGCCAGCAACTTCCTGCAGGGTGTACTCGTACACGCCAACACTGGTATATTCGGGCAGCGCAACAGTGATTTCGCCGGTAGCACCGTTAGCAGTAGCAGCGCCCGCAGCAAAAGCCGCACCAGTAATAGTGCCAAGAGCGGGAGCAGAAGTGGCTTCGCCGTTGGTCACAGTACCGTCACCGACCTGCTTAAGAGTGAAGGTTTCAACAGGGCTAGTGCCAGCACCTTCCAGTTTATAAACCTTTTTGATTTTCACGGTTTCATGGTCAGTAAGATCAGTGGTAGGAGTAGCGGGACCTTCATCCGCAACCGCTGCGCCGATGCCCAGCACGAGCATCAAAGTCAAGAGAATCGCTACAAACTTTTTCATGGTTTTGTTTCTCTCCTTGTTTTTCAGATTTTGAAAGGGAAGTTATATCATTCCCGGCGAGTGGAGCCGGACTGATACCGTGGATGTTCGGCGCGGGTCAGAGACCCCTGCGCCTTAGAATGGTGATGACCTTGCCCTCCACCTGATCCAGCGATATGGCCCCGTACAGGCGGCTGTCGGTGGAGCGGGTGCGGTAGTCGCCCAGCACGAACACGCTGTTTTCCGGCACCTGATAGGGGTAGGACAGACTGCTGTCCTCCTCGGGATAGGTGGGATAGAGGATTTCGCCGGTCTGGGTCGTGCCGTTCACGGTAAGGGAACCGCTGTCGTCGATGGTGACGTTATCCGTGGCCCGGGCCACAATGCGGCCGAACTTGAGCCCCGTTTCGGTGCGGTACACGATCACGTCGTTCTTGGCGTACTCCTGCTGCAGCCGGAACACGATGGCCAGGTCGCCGTCCTTCACGGCGGGGAACATGTCCATGCCCTTGACCTGCGTGATCAGAAACAGGTAGTGAAAGAAGCCCCAGCACACCACAGCGATCAGCACCACGCGGAGGAGCAGACTGCGGTTTTCGGCCTTGGCGGCCAGCTGATCCCGGCGCTGTTTGATGGCTTCCTCGGGGGTACGCGGCTTTTTGGCGGCCATTACTGCCCATCCTCCCCGGCAGACTGGCCGTCGGCTTCATACCCCTGCGCCGGGTCGGACGGCTGATAGCCATAGCCATAGCCATACTCCCAGCGCTGCCGTTCCAACAGTGCGTCGTAGCGCGCCCGTTCGGCCATGAGAGCGTTATTGTACATGGCGTTCAGTTCCTCGATCTTTTTCCATGCGTCGCGCTCGCTTATTCCGCCGAAAAGCTGCTTGCGGAAGCGCACCTTGCGCAGCCATTGAAGGATGCGCTTCTGTTCGCAGTTCAAGGGCTGGATGGTTTCCTTCCGTCCCTGCGCCCGGCTCTGAACGGGCTTTTGCGCGGGCTGTTGTCCGTTCCTTGGTGGCATCGTTTTGTTACTCCTTAGTCCTCACGTTTCTTCCGACGGCGGATGAGGAACAGCGCCGCTACGCCTGCCACGCAGGCGATAATCAGGATATACGGCAGGGAATCAACGAAGACGCCGGTGTCAGGTTGGGTATATCGATAGTTCACAACCGCAATTTCGGTGTCCGCCTTCAGGCCTTTTTCATTGACGTAATTCCGATTAGTCTCAACCGTATCATTAAAGGAAACTGTGTACTGTTCGGCGTTTGTTTCCGCCAACACGATCTTTTTACCAACGGGAATACCCTTGATCTCAATGGATTCGCCGTGTTTCAGGCTGAAGGTGTAATCGCTTTGACTTCCCTGAGCCAACGCTGTTCCGTTGGCGGTCAGTTCAAAGCTATTGCCGCCGTCTACTTGCATGCTGAACTGGAACGCTTTGCTCTTGTCGCCGAAGTTGCCGGTAACGGTCTTGGTGATTTTCAGGGCGACGGTGCTTTGCTTCCAAATGGCGTACAGAATGTTCTCATTTGCCGCGTCAGTGTTATCGACGACAATCTGATCGCCAGCCTTATAGAGCTTGTCCGTTTCCTTTGCCTTCGGATCTTCCGACCATCCAAGGAATTCATAGCCGGGACGTGGCGGCAGTCCGAGTTCGGCATTGCCATAGTCCAAAATCGTCACTGTTGCATTGTTTTCCAGCTCACAAACCTTCTCGGGAGGCGTTTCTCCAAAGTTGGCATTGTAGGTCAGCTTCGTTTGGACGGGCTTGTCTCCCCACACGGCATAGAGGGTAATAACGCCATCGTCATTCACATCCATATCCGCCTGAATGGGCAGCTTGTCTCCGGGCTGGTAAATCGTAGCGGGGTCAGTCGCTTCGGTTTCCCAGCCAAGGAATACCTTGTCTTTCATGGCCAGATCACCGGGTAGTTTTACATCCGCATAAGAGCCTTCGGCGTAGTTTGTTTTATCCTCCGGGGGCGTGCCGGCTGCGCCGTTTCCATCGTATTTGACGCTATACCCCTTTTGGCTGCCGACACGGGCATGCAGTTCGTAGTCCCGATTGATCTCGGTATCAAGGTTGAAAGGCGTGCCGTCTTTCAGCGTCCATCCGAGGAAGGTTTCTCCCTCATCCAGCGTAATCACCGGCATCTGGCTTTCGTCAAGCTTTGCACCCTTGGCTATCGTAAGCGCGTAGACTTGGTTGCCGTCATGATCGTAGAGCGTCACGGTGTAGGTCGGGGGTACCCACTTGGCATAGACGGTGATGTTCTGGGCGGGCATGGTCTTGCCGTCAAACTTATATTCCGTTTGACCCGTCGGGTCGGCATACCAGCCGGCAAACACATAGTCCTCTTTTCCAGCAGGCGGTATGGTAGGTTTGTAGGCATTGCCCGCACCGCTGATATCAGCTTCATATTTATATGATGCCGTTTTGTTGCCCTCGCCACCATTATTTATATAAATGATGTCAAAGCTTGCTCGCGCATAATAGAATTTAGCATTTTTGTAACTTTTGCCAACTTGAGTGCCCATACTTGGAATAAGGTTAAATCCTGTAATAGGATATCTATCCTCATCACCTACAGTATAGCTAGCTGTTCCTCTGGTTGTATCCGTATGATGAACCGTAAACCAACGACCATTTTCTCGGATAGCTCCTGCCTCTTGTCCATTTAGTGTCTCAACATAATATGTTGCTGTATTCGTATTTCCCCCGTTTCCTATTGCATTAAGCGTAGCGCCATTCATAGGCATAACGCTTAAAAAAGCAATCATTCGATCATCACTACCGTTAATTTCATAATTATTATTTCCATAATAAGAATACCAATCCGATGCATTGATGTTCTGTTCCCATTTCTTGGTCACAGTTTTTAGAGTTTCCGACCATCCAAAGGACTGAACCCTAAAGGTCAACGTATAGGTGGCTCTTTTATAATAAACATTCACAATCGTCGAGCCATCACCAGCAATCGTTTTTTGAGTGATCGTTTCAGCCGTGAAAACTTTATTACTGGTAACTTTTTTTCCCAAAATATTCGTACCCTCGACGTTGTAGGTTTTAGCCGCAGCACTGGTCATCTCGCCAGCATTTCCATACAATTCTTGACTTTCGTGATAAGAATAGTCATCATCATTCGCATTCTCCCACCAGTGAATAACCGTATACTTTGCCGACGCAGCATCCCACTTTGCATACACAGTTGTATTTGCTTTAATATTATCAAAAATTGCCTTCGTTTCTAGTGCTTCATCCAGATACCATCCGGCAAACTTAAAGCCCGGTTTACTGGGTTCCGCAGGTGCAGCAGCAGCCGTACCGTTGGCATAGAACACAGGCGCGGTATAAGAGCCGCCGTTTGCATCGAAGGTGATCCAGTAGCCCTTTTCGACCTTGGCATAGAGCGTAACGTTTTGGCCGTTAATGGTCACAGAGTCCGCTTTTTCCGTTTGGGCTGCTTCGTCGAAGTACCAGCCGGTAATGCTTTCATCCGGGCCGACCGGGAAGGTCACGTCGCTGAAATCGCTGACCGTCTGGCCGTCCGTGCACTCCTTCGTAGCTACGACACGGCCCGTGTTATCCTTGAAGAAGATATAGTAAACCTTTTCGATCTTCGCCGTTACCGTGATCGTTTTGGTCTCTGTGATTTCTCCGACCGTTCCAAACGTGACGGCAGGATCCCAGCCGGTGAACTTTTCATTTTCGCCCGTTTTGACTTCAGGCTCCAGAAGAGTATCGCCCTTCTTCACGATCTGCCGGGCAATTTCCTCCGTTTGCTCGCCGTTCTTTTTCTGGAAAATATACGTGATCGTGTTGGTGTCTCCCGGCAAAATGCTCAGCACGCTGATGCCCGGGACCACGCTGTTGGAATATTGTTCCGCTCCCCATGCGCTTACGGGAATGACCGCAAGGAACATGAGGACGGTCATGAAAATCGCAGTAAGCTTCTGAAAGCCGTTTTTCATGATGGTTTCTCCTCCCTGTCTGCCGATATGCTTTTTTCAGTCACATAGCGAAAAGATCATTCGCTGATGGTTACGCACATTCTCCATGCGGTAAGCAGATTTTCTTCGCTGAGCGTGTAGGAATAGGACAGCGCACTGCTTTGCGCGTTTTGCCACTCTCCGATAATATTTCCCTCTTTATCGGCGGCGGCATACTGCCAGCAGCAAGTATAGCTCTGGCCGTCATATCCCTCCAGCTTCGCCGTAAGCGTAATGCGGCTGCCCAGCTGGAGTTCGTCCGTATCGTAAGAAGCAGACACCCGAATCTGGCGTTCTTCCTGTACCGGCTCCTCCGTCTCCTGCTTGTCCTCCCCAGCGGGAGCGCTATAGCCGTCCACCAGACCCGCCATCACATAGCCGGTCTTGCCGCCGGCCGTCACCTTCAGCCAGACCTCGCCCGCGGCGTTGGTCACGGCTTCGATCACGTCCACATGCGTGCCATCGGCCAGCTGAGCCAGCTTTTCCTCGCTTCTAGTGGGGCCCTTGCGCAGGTTCACCGCATTGGTGTTGGTGCAGGGATAGTCCGGCGCGGGCGCTTCATCCGCCGCAAATTCGAAGTCCGCCGTCAGAATTTTCAGCTCGTCGGAGCCGTCCAGCAGCTCGGCCTCGTCCCTCAGGGTCAGGAAGCCCAGCGCGGACGCGTAGAAATAGCCCTCCACCCGTTGACCGTTGGCATAGAAGACGGCCTGATAGAGAGAGTACTCGACGTCTCCCGTTTCATTATAATAGTCCTTCTGCCAGATCACCCGGACGGGGTTCGTCCCGGCGAAGGTGCCCAGCAGCTTGTCCTTCGCGGCGGTCTTATACAGGCGGGTGCCGCCGCTGATATACGCATAGTTGGAGGACAGGGTGGGCACAAACTCCTGGCTGTTCTCCACCGCGGGCAGCACCACGGGAATCGAGGGAGTCTGCGCAGGCTCTGCGGACGGTTCCTCCACATAAGCCGCGGGGATCTCGGCGATCAGCTCCGCGGGGATCTCAGGAATAGCGGAAAGCCCAACACTTTCCCCTTCCTGCGCACAGGCGAAGGCGCAGATCATCAGCCCGAGGGCCAATCCCAGCGTCAGGGCCAGCAGCTTGTTCATTTTCATACCTCTTCCTCCTCTGGAAATTCGGATAGACTGCGAACCTCCGCGGACTCAGAAAGTCCCCCGCAGCTGTTCGCCTGGTACTCAAACAGCCGCCGGACCGCGTCCTTTCTTTCATACGGGAAAAACGCAGAAGCGAAGATTCGCAGTGGCGCATCGAAAACGCGTACACATACCAGCCCTCTCCCAATCGGGGGAAGCAGAGCTGTTGCCATTCGGATTTTGCCTGGAAATGAATTTGCGAAGGATTCCCATTCCGCAGACGTCTCGACACGCCTCCTGACTGGACGCAGTTAGTATATCATGGTTTTTGCCAAAAGTCTACATAAATTCTATAAATTATAATTTATAATTTTCATGTACAGCAGAAGAAAACGTTGTACAGACTATTCTTTCCATTTCCAGTAGAATATCATCTTAGCAGCTTCTTAGCGCAGCGACTATATTTACGTGTTTTCGTTTCAGTTTTCGTTTCTATCCTCATACATAAAATTAGCCGATTTCACACCTGAATCGGCTAATTTTTTTGACATTTTTCATTGAATTTCCCACTTATTCAGATTGAATGGTTATAGATTTATATTATTATTTCATTTGTTATAAAACACATTATTCTCTTTATTTTCAACGATTTTCGTCTTTTTTGCGATGCGTTTTCCGGGCGGTTTTCCTCCTTTTTGGCCTTCTTTCACGGCTCAAAAACTATGCGCAATCGCGCATAGTTGTGACTTGACAAAATCAAAAAACTTGTTCTAAGGGCTGTCAAGTTCCAAAGCTCCCAGTCCTCGGAGATTTTTCCACCCGAAGCCACCCAAATAGCGCCGTTTTCCTCTGTATTGACATTCTCCGGCCTTCTTTGGTATCATGGCACATAGAAAAAAAGTTCCCCCAAAAACAGGCACAGGAGGCCGCGCCCATGCAACGGACGATCCCTATCCCCTACTATACCTCCACACTGGCTCTTCATGTGGAGGAGGAAAACCTCAAGGCCGTACTGACGGCCAAAATGCACGGCTTTCATGCCGAAAAAAGTCAGGAACAGCTGGTGCTGGACGCGCTGGAGCATCCCGTCGGTTCGCCCCGTCTGCGGACGCTGGCGGAAGGCAAACGGAACATCGTCATCGTTACCAGCGACCATACCCGGGCCGTGCCCAGCAAGATCACCCTGCCCCTGCTGCTGAAGGAAATTCGCTCGGGCAATCCCGACGCGGACATTACCATTCTCATCGCCACCGGTCTGCACCGTCCCACCACGGAGGAGGAACAGCGCCGCATGTTCGGCGACGCGATCGTCGATCATGAGAAGATCGCCATCAACAACGCCTTCGCCCCGGAGCAGTTTGTCGAGCTGTGTACTCTGCCCTCCGGCGCGGTGTTTCAGGTGAACCGGCTGGCCGCCGAATGCGACCTGCTGGTGACGGAAGGCTTTGTGGAGCCCCATTTCTTCGCCGGTTTTTCCGGGGGACGCAAGAGCATCCTGCCCGGCATCTGTTCCGAACGGACGGTCAATGAAAACCACAGCTACAAGGCCGTGTCCCACCCTCGCTCCAACTCGGGAATGCTGAAGGACAACCCCATTCACGCGGATATGCTCTGCGCGGCCAAGGCGGTCAACGTACAGTTCATTTTCAATGTGGCGCTGGACGGCGAAAAGAAGATCGTAGCCGCCTGGGCGGGCGATCTGGAACAGGCCCACGAGGCCGGGGTGGCGTTCATCCGCCAATGGTCTCAATGCCCGGTGGTCACAGGGGACATCGTGGTCACCAGCAACGGCGGCTATCCGCTGGATCAGAACCTGTACCAGAGTCCCAAGGCCATGGCCACGGCGGAAGCCTGTGCGGGCGAGGACGGCGTGATCATCATGTGCTGCAGCTGCTGCGATGGCATGGGCGGCGCGCATTTCGGCCAGCTGATCCAGCGGGGCACGCCGGACGAGATCGACCGCTATCTGTCCTCCATTCCGCCGGAGAAGACCATCCCGGAGCAGTGGTGTACGCAGGTCTGCGTCCGCGTGCTGCGGAAGCACCCGGTCATTCTGGTCACCACCTTCCTGAGCCACGACGAAGTGCGCAAAGCCAATATGATCCCCGCCTCCACCCCGGACGAAGCACTGGAGATCGCCTATCGTCTCAAGGGCGAGCAGGCCAGTGTGGTGGTCATCCCCGACGGCGTCAGTGTTCTGACGGTGAAGGAATAAGAGCAACACAGCAAAGCCCGCCCCGAGATCGGAGCGGGCTTTTGTCTATGGTTTTACATTCTCGCCGCGATCGCGTCCATAAACTGGGCACTGGTCAGCGTCTGGGCTTCGCCCTCGTACAGGCGGGCCAGATCGCCGGTCATCTGACCTCCTGCGATAGTGTCCAGCGTGGCTTTATCCAGCCGGTCGGCAAAGGCGCACAGGTCGGGTGTTCCGTCCAGCTCACCCCGCTTGCGCAGTGCGCCCGTCCACGCGAAGATGGTCGCCACCGGGTTGGTGCTGGTGTCCTCGCCCTTCAGGTAGCGGTAATAATGCCGGGTCACGGTGCCATGGGCCGCCTCGTACTCATACTGGCCGGTGGGCGCTACCAGCACACTGGTCATCATGGCCAGACTGCCGAAGGCCGTGGCCAGCATATCGCTCATCACGTCGCCGTCGTAGTTCTTCAGCGCCCAGATGAAGCCGCCCTCGCTGCGGATGACCCGCGCCACTGCGTCGTCGATCAGCGTATAGAAGTAGGTAATGCCCGCCTCCTCAAAGGCGCGCTTATAGTCTGCCTCGTACACCTCCGCAAAAATATCCTTGAAGCGGTGGTCGTAGGTCTTGGAAATGGTGTCCTTGGCGGAGAACCAGAGATCCTGCTTCATATCCAGCGCCCGGCGGAAGCAGCTGTGGGCAAAGGAAAGAATGCTCTTATCCGTGTTATGGATGCCCTGAATGATGCCGCTGCCGCCGAAATCCATGATGGTCTCCCGGGTCTCACGGCCGTCCTCGTCCGTGAAGCACAGCTCGGCCTTGCCCGGGCCGGGCACGCGGATCTCCGTGTTCTTGTACACGTCGCCGTAGGCATGACGGGCGATGGTGATGGGCTTTTTCCAGTTGCGGACGCAGGGCGAAATACCCGGCACCAGAATGGGCGTGCGGAACACGGTGCCGTCCATCATGGCGCGGATGGTGCCGTTGGGGCTTTTCCACATCTTTTTCAGGCCGTATTCCTCCACCCGCTGGGCGTTGGGCGTAATGGTGGCGCACTTGACGGCCACGCCCAGCCGCAGGGCCGCGTTGGCGCTGTCCGCCGTCACCTGATCGTCGGTCTCATCCCGATGCTTCAGGCCCAGGTCGTAATATTCCGTTTTCAGATCCACATAGGGCAGAATCAGCTTTTCTTTAATCATCTGCCAGAGGATCCGGGTCATTTCATCGCCGTCCATCTCCACCAGCGGCGTTTTCATGGCAATCTTTGCTTTCGTCATTGAAAAATCCTTTCCTCCGAAACCGAGCCCCCGAACGGGCGTTTTCTTTCCTTCCTATTGTAAGAGGTGCATCCCCGCTTTGCAAGCAAAGTGCAGCGAAAGAACAAACGGCCGGGAAAAGGGTGACAAAGCCCCGCGTTTTCTGGTATAATCCCTTTCGTTTGAATACGCAAAAAACGGGAGGCTGCTATGATTCGACTCATCGCGACAGATTTGGACGGAACGCTGCTGGAAAAAGGCGGCGCGCTGCCGGAGGGCTTTTACGACGTGGCGGAGGATCTGAAAAAGCTCGGCATTCTGCTGGTGGCGGCCAGTGGGCGGCAGTATGACAACCTGCGCCGGAAGTTTCAGCCCATCGCCCGGGAAATGGGCTTCGTGTGCGAAAACGGCGGCCTGAACGCGGTGGGCCGAGAGATCGTCAGCATCCACCCCATGGATCGCGCCGCTGCGCTGGGCATTACCCAGACCCTGCAAGGGCTTGGATTGAGTATTCTTTTAAGCGGCGTTCGCTGCTGCTATACGCTGGCCAGCGACCGTCCCTTCTGCGACAGCATGGTCTATACACTGCGCAACACCATGACCATCGTGGACGATTTTTCCCAGATCGACGATGATTTCATCAAGCTGGCGGCCTATCATCCCGGCACCATCGACCCCTTCATGGACAAGCTGCAGTCGAAATGGGGCTCTGCGGTGAACGTGGCCCGCTCCGGCGAGGAATGGTGCGATTTCAACCTGTCCAACAAGGGCATGGGGCTGAAAGACCTGATGCGGACGCTGAACATTTCCCCGGCGGAGGCCGCCGCGTTCGGCGACAACTACAACGACGAAAGTATGCTGGCCGAGGTCGGTCATCCCTTCCTGATGGCAAAAGCGGACGCCGGGCTTTGGAAGCCGGGCATCCGCAAATGCGACCACGTATTGGACGTATGGCGCGCCATCATTCGCCACGGCGGCGAACTGCCGGACGTTATCGAATAAAATTGGTTCTCATAAACGGTTCTCGCTCCGGATGGGGCAGGCCGTTTTTCTTTCCCAGTTCGATCAACTTCAGCATCCACGCCATATTCTGGGCCAGCGTGCGCATGATCTGCAGGCCTTCTTCGTCCTTCAGCACGTCCTCGGGCTTTGCCCCGTGCACCTGATTCCAGTACTGGGAAGGCACCACAGGCATACAGGAAATGGTGAAGAAGCGGTTGATATCGTCAAAGGTGGACACGCAGCCTCCCCGGCGGGCGCTGACCACCGCTGCAGCGGGCTTATACTGCATATGGTTCTTATAGGCGTAGAACAGCCGGTCCATAAAGGATTTCAGCTGGCCGGAAATGCCCGCGTAGTACACCGGCGTACCGAACACATAGCCGTCGAACTCATCCAGCCTTGCGCCGATACGGTCCACCGCGTCGTCGAACACGCAGCGTCCCTCCCGGCCGCAATAACCGCAGCCAATACAGCCGTGGATGTCCTCGTGACCCACGTGGAGAATCTCCGAATCCACGCCGCACTTTTTCAATTCCCGCTGCACTTCCTCCAGCGCGGTATACGTACAGCCCTTTTCGTGGGGGCTTCCGTTCAAAAGCATCACTTTCATTGTTTCTTTCCTCCGTTTCAACGCTGCTGCATGGGCTGCCGCCCCTGCACCCTGCCAAGGGCTATGCCCTTGACCCATGTTTGACCGTGCATAGCACGGTCAATGTCGGGATTGCTAAGGGCGAAGCCCTTAACTGCGGGGGTTGGGGCCGCACAGGCCCCATCGTCTCCCCTTATTAGTATGCCACGTTTGAGAGGGCCATGCAAGGGTCAGCGGGCGGGGAACCACATTTCGGAGGAAACGGCGAAGGGGCTGTCCTTCTGAACGGCGCCCAAAATACGCGCCGCGTCCTCGCCCTGCGCGAATACCGGACGGAAGTCGTTTTCCGGCGCAGAGCCGGAGGTCAGCACCGGCAACAGCCGCAGCGTCACGCCCGCGTAGCCCTGCTCGTCAAACCGCAGCGCCGCCTGAACCAGCAGACCGTCGAAGGTTTTCATTTTGTGGGTGCCGCCGAACACCAGATTACCCAGACTATAGACAATCACCGCGCCGTCCTGCGCGTCGACGCCCTGCACCACATGAGGATGGGTTCCGATCACCAGATCGGCCCCGCCGTCGATCGCTTCCCGGGCCATTTTTTCCTGCCGCTCGTTATGCCGGGCGGCATATTCCTTGCCCCAGTGGCAGGAGTAGACGATCACCTCGCAGCCTTCCTCCCGCAGGGCCTGCAGGTCCTCCCGCATGATCTCCGGCTTCTGCCGCCAGACCGTCTCCCGGCAGCCGCCGAAACCAATCTTGTGGCCGCGGATCTCCGTCACATAACGATAGGTGTAGCCGCTGTAGGCAATGCCGCCCGCCTCCAGCGCCGCCACCGTGCTGGCCCGTCCCGGTCTGCCGAAGTCGATATAGTGATTGTTGGCCAGATTCACATGCTCGATGGACGCGGCGGACAGGATTTCCGTGTAGGACGGGTCGCCCCGGAAGGTGAACTGCTTGCTCCGTTCGTGCCCCTTGCTGCCCTTCTGCAGCACCACTTCCAGATTGACGGTGGAAAGATCGTCCGTTTCGAATGGCTCCCGAATCTTTTCAAAGCACCACTCCATGCCCTGATCGGCAACGACGGTGTCAAAGGTGTTTTTCTTCTTTTTCCATTGCTCCCGGGTGCCCAGCACGCAGTCCCCGCCGAAGGTCAGCACGATCTCGTCCGTCTCTGCCAGGGCGGGCAGAACCATCAGCGCCAGTAAAAATGCCGCGCAAAGGAGCCAGCTCATTCGTTTTCCACTCATGGTTTTTCCTCCCGAACCGTCCAATTCACGCCGTCCGTTTCCAGCACCAGCGTTTGGGCTCCGCTGAAATACAGGGGCAGCTGCCGATGCTTCGCCTGACCGGCCAGCTTGGGCGCGCGGCGCGGCGTATTGGTGACAAAGATCATCTGCGGCTCCACCGCGTCCAGAAATTCGCTGACAAAAGGCGTCAGGCCATGATGGGGCGCTTTGACCACATCCGCCCGCAAAAGCTCCGGCGGAAGGCTGCGGAGCAGTGCTTTCTGTGCCTTGCCGGTCACATCGGCGCACAAAAGCAGCGCCGTCTCCCCCACCTCTACCCGGAGCATTCCACTCTGGTCGTTGAGAGTGCATCCCGCCATCCAGCGCAGCAAAGTCAGCCTGGCGCTGCCCAGTGAAAAGCTCTCGCCGTTTTCCAGCACCCGCACGGGAATTTCCCGCCGCTTGGCCGTTTTCAAAGTGCGGCTGTGCAGCTCGCTGGGCAGTCCCGGCCCAAAGGGCGTTAAAAACGCTTCGGCGGTGATCCCCTGCAGCATCGCCCGGTACAGGCCGTCGATGTGGTCGTCATGGGGATGGGAATTATACAGATACTTGAGCCGGGTCAGTCCCCGGCTTTCCAGCATTTTCACCAGTCGTTCGCGGTACTTGTTGCTGCCGCCGTCCACCAGCATGGCTTCGCCACCCGATTCCAGCAGCATACAGTCGCTTTCTCCCGCCGCCATCACCGTCAGCCGAAACAGCGGCTCCTCCGCCAAGGCGGAAAAGGGCACCAAAAACACAAGCATTGCCGTCAGCAGCAATGACAGAAGCCGTTTCATTTGTAGCATATTTCCTTTCGGCCCGCCGTTTTTCCGCCGGGCGCATGGGATAAGCGCTTTCACCCTATAGGACGCTTGGGAGAGGGGGAAAGTTTCGCTCTCTTCCGAGGAAAAATCAAAAATTGGTAATTTTGAAAAAATAACGTATAATAAGGTCGTTATTCTGCACTTATCCAACCCTACATCGGAAAGCGAGGAATCCTATGACCATTCTGTTGAAAAATGCCAAAATCTACGACGGGACTGCCGCTCCGCCCTTTCATGGCGACCTGCTGCTGAAAGATGACCGCATCGCCCGCGTTGCGCCCCGGATCGACGCTGCAGCGGACAAAATCTATGACCTGCAAGGAAAATCCGTTGCCCCCGGCTTTATCGACAGTCATTCCCACAACGACTGGTTCGCCATCCGTCCAAACTGCCTGCCCTGCTTCGAACCGTTCATTCGGCAGGGCATTACTTCGTTTGTCACAGGCAACTGCGGCCTGTCCGCCATCGGTTTTGAAAAAGAAACGCCCTATACCGACCAGATAGGCGGCGGGCTGTTCGGCTACCGGGGACAGACCACCGGCGTTTACCCGGATGCCCAAAGCCTGTTTGAAGCCGTCGATGGAAACATGCCCTGCAATATCGCGGTGCTGGCCGGCCATTGCAGCGCCCGGGCCAGCGTTGCGGGCGGTGAAAACCGCAAACTGACCCCGGAAGAAGAGCAACAGATGCTGGCCATTCTGGAAGAAAACCTGAAACAGGGCGCGGCAGGCATATCGCTGGGGCTGATGTACTCGCCCGGTCTTTACGCCGATGAAGAAGAACTGAAAAAAGTCGCCGCGCTGTGCGTGAAATACGACCGGCCCCTGACCGTACACCCCCGGGCGGAGTCCAAGGTCTCGATGGCCTATCCCCAGCTGCTGGGCCGTTCTCATCTGCTGAGAGCGCTGGACGAGCTGGAGCACATTGCCAAAGGCACGAATCTCAAGCTGCAGTATTCCCATTTTATTTTCGTCGGTCGCAACACCTTTTCCGATAGGCCAAAAGCTATGGCCATCATCCAACGGATGCGGCGAGAGGGCGTTCAGGTTCAGTTCGATATTTACCACGAAACCAAAGGCGTGTCCGTCATCACGGTCATTCTGCCGGCATGGTACCAGGGCATGAGCGAGGAAGAACGGTGCAAACCCCTGAACCGGCTGAAACTCCGCTTGCTGGTGCGGGCTTCCATCCTGCTGCTGGGTTTTGATTTTCGCGACATTGAGATCGCCTACATCGGCCCCGGCTACGAGGAATACGAGGGCAAAACCGTTCATCAGCTGGCAAAGGAGCGTGGCGTCAGCGATCTGGACATGTACCTGCGCCTTTGCCGGGAGTCTAACTTTCAGGGCCGGGTCAATATGGGGCCCTATACCACGGAAGAGATCATTCACGCCTTTGAAAAGGACGATCTGTGCCTGTTCATGACCGACGCGTGGGTGGAGGATCACGGCGTTCAAAACCCCGCCATTTACGACTGTTTTCCCAAGTTTCTCCGGGACGCGGCGCTTGGCGTTGGCGATTCCATGGAAAAAACGGTTCGCCGGATGACTGGCGCTGCGGCGGATCGTTTCCAGCTGCGGGATCGCGGCTACCTCCGTGAGGGCTGCTACGCCGACGTGACCGTCTTTGACGAGGCATTGCTCAGGGCGGCCGTCCCCGATCAGGAAAAATCCTTCGGCATCGAAAAGGTCTTTGTCAACGGCCAGCTGATTCTGGACGGCGATACGCTGAATCGGGACGCTGCCGCCCACAGCGGCATGGCTATGCCGATAGGGCTGTAAATCGGAGATAAAAAAGGGGAAGTCCAATTTCGGACTTCCCCTTCGTTTTCCCTTACAGTTTCTACCGATACAGCCCGTCCTTCACTTCCAGCTTTTGGCCGGTCTGGGCGGAGAAGCACAGGCTTCTGACCTGTGGGCCTTCGTTTTCGGAGTAAACGTCCATCACCCATGCGGGCCGAAGGACAACGCCGCCCTTCCCGGCCGCAAAGGCCAGGTATTCCAGCCGAATATTTTCAATGGAGGTCAGGGTTTCCTCCGGGAAAAGCCCCAGCACCGTCTGCACGTCCGCCTGCGCCAAAGCGGCTTTCAGCGTCTCCTGCACTTTGGCGAAGGGAGCCAGCTCCAAGGCGGGCGTTTCCACCCCGTCCACCGTGTAGAGGACGAAGCTCACGCCCCAGTCTTCCTGAGAACGGACGTCCAGATCGAAAGGCGCGCTGCCCAGCGGCAGACCGCCGACCACCGGCGAAAATTCATACCGGCAGGTATCCCGATTTTCCCAGTGGGCGATCTCTACGGATTCCAGTTCGTAGTCCTTCATGCTCGTGCCGAAAAGGTGGTTCACGATCTCATCCGCCGTTTTCAGCACCGCTTCGTAGGAAAGGCCGCCCTTGCCAGTCACGTCGGGGATTTTTCGTCCCTGCGGTTCCGCCCCAAGAAAGGCGCCCAGTTCTTCCAAGCCTTGAATCATCGTGGGCGAAAGCTGGCTGAGCATCCCTTTTTCGTTCATGCGGCCGCTATAGTTGCCGTCGAAGATATCCAGTTTGCTTTCCGGTGCCGGCGGCCCGGGGCTGACCCGGAGGGCGGAGAGTTCCTCCGCCCCGGGCCGAATGTCGATTTCCGCGTCGATAACGACCGACGCTCCGTTTTTGTCCGTCAAAGTCTCATGCCAGCCGCCCGCCGTCTCTTGCCGGAGCTCCGCAAGAGTCTCCGCTCCTGCGGGAAGGCACAGGGCGCAGGTCAGCGCCAGCGCGGTCAGCAAGGTCACAATACTGCGTTTCATGGTCGATCCTCCTGTTCAGGCTCAGCGCACCCGCACGGCCTTCGTCATGTCCGCCGTGCCGTTTTCCATGGGTGCGAGCCACATTTCGGCGGGGTAGCTCTCCCGATAGGGGAACAGATACTCAGCCCAGTTGTCGCCGTGGCCGTTGCAGCCGTACACGAAGCCGTATTCTTCCTGCATGCCGGGGAACACTTCCTTGCCGTCGCCGTCCACCAGCGTCAGGCCGGACGCCCATTCGCCGTACACGTCCATACCGCTGTAGGGCCACAGCAGCTCGCCGTTCTCGTCCAGATAGCCCTCGCCGTTTTCCTCGATGAATTTAGCCAGGCTGTCCGGGTTTCCCTCCAGTTTCAGGGTCACATACATCATGATGGGTGTATAGTCCGCTTCGCTGACGCAGGCGCGCAGGTCGGGCATTTCCGTCCACTGCTCGGGTTTCTCCACCTTTACCTTGCTGCGCATGTCGGTCTTGAGCTGGAACGTGACCATGCCCTTCTCCGGCAGCTTCAAGGTGCCATCTTCATCGTAAACTTCGGGATGGTTCAGCAGGCTGTAGTCGTCAAGGGGCTGGCGTTCGCCAATGGGCAGAGAAATCTCGATTTTGCCGTCCGGCAGATACAGGTCTTCGTTGTCCAGCCGGTAGGACCAGCTTTCGATGATCTCGCCGGGCACGCTGCTGCCCCGCTCGTCCCCGGCGGAATTGGCGGGCATGTCGATGGCCTTGCCGTTGATCCAGATATGGTCGATCCACCAGCCCACGTTGTGGTCGTCCAGAAGCTGCAGGTCGTCGGGATACAGGCCGCTCTCGTCGGGGTCGCCCAGCGTGCGGTCCACGTCCAGCATCCGATAGCGCCACTGCAGGTACAGGGTCTTGCCGTCGTAGCCGGCCTCGTCCACGGTGATCTCCACATTGTTGATCGTTTGCCGGCACACGACCGACTGCATCACCTGATCCGCGTTTTCCGGCGTATTTCCGAACAGATGGTCGAACACGTTCCAATGGATGGCCGCCACGGCCACCGCCGCCACCAGCACCAGACTGAGCGCCGCCGTCAGGGCGAAGCTGAGCCGTCTGGCCCGGCGCACGGGTACGTTCTTGGTTTCCAGCATCCGCTGGCAGCGTTCCTGCACCACGATGCTGTTCAGGGTCTGATTCATTCGGTCGTGGAAGGCTTCCGGCGTTTCGGGAATATTTTCTTCGATCAGCCGCTTCATTTCCTGTTCTTTCATAAGGCTTCTTCCTCCCCATCCTGTTTGAGCAGAAGGCTGAGTTGTTTTTTGGCACGGGTGATCCGTGATTTGATCGTCGTCACAGGCACGGAGAACATGGACGCCAGATCCTTCATATCAAAGCCGCCCAGATAGTACAAAGTGATCAGTACGCGGTACTCCGGCTGTAGCCGCTCAATGGCCTCGTTTACGGGCATGGGTACTTCCGGGGGCTGAACGGTCAGGGTCTGTTCTTCGTAGGACACAAAGCGCACCTTCTTTCGGCGGCGGAGCATGTCCTTGCAGGTGTTGTGCAGGATGCGCATCAGCCACGGCTTGAAGCGCTCCTCATCGTGCAATGTATCCCGCTTCTGCCATGCCTTTATGAGCGCGTCCTGTACGGCGTCGGCGCAATCCTCGCTGTTGCGCAGCATGGACCAGCTGATCTGGAACATCAGCCGTTCGTATTTTTCCGCCCCCGCCTGAAAGGTGGTCGCATCCATAACGATCCTCCTCTTTTGCTGGTGATTTCGTCCTCGGCTCCCTGCGCAGGGTTTTGGGACTTCCATTATACACGACGAACGGGAAGCGGGAAAAGTTTTCTTTCCTGCGGAAAAGTTTTGCCTTTCTTTCTCCCTTTTCTTTTTTCCGGGCGGATGATATACTTTCAAAGAAAATCGACGTTTTGGAGGGACGGCCATGGAATGGGGACTGCAGCCCGGCCGGGACGAGCGGCTGGCGGGCAATCTGGATACCTCGCTGCTTAAAACGCTGGCGCTTCTGTTTATGCTGATCGACCATCTGGGCGTGGCGCTGTTCGGCAATCTATTGGAAATGCGCGTGCTGGGGCGGATCGCGCTGCCGCTGTACGCCTGGTGTCTGGTGGTGGGCAACGTCAAGACCCGCCACCCTCTGCGGTATTTCGGGCGGCTCCTGCTGCTGGCCGCCATTTCCCAGCCCTTGTATATGATGGCGCTGAACCACACGTGGCAGCACCTGAACATTCTTTTTCTGCTGGCGCTGGCCACCGCCGCCATTCAGGGCATCCGGCTCCGCCGGTACGGCAGCCAGCTTTGGGCCCCGGCCCTGTGCTATCTGGCGCTGGGCTTCTGTGAGATCGACTACGGCTGGCGGGGGCTGACCTTCATCCTGCTTCTGTATCTGGCCCGGGAATCCCGGGGCGGTCTGGCCGCGGCTTTTCTGGGGTACGCTCTGTTCTGGGGCTCCAACAGTCAGGTGGTCACGACCTTTCTTGGCTTCAATCTGAGTTTCCTCCGCTGGCCCGGACTGGGCGACGTATTCACCGCGTTTTTCCATCTGCAAACACTGGCGTGGCTGGCGCTGCCCCTGATCCTCACCCACACGGACAGCGGCGTGAAAATGCCCAAATGGCTGGGGTATGGTCTCTATCCCCTGCATCTGGTGCTGCTGATCGTCCTGCGGCTTTGGTTCGGCGGGGCGACGTGGGCCGGGATCGTGAGCTGCTTCTGACCGGGGAGGTCCCATCATGAAAATTCATTATTTCCAGCGTTATCATACAAAAGAAAACGTCTCCACCGCTAATACCATGCTGTTGTTATCCCGACTGTACCAGTATTCCCCCGATCGGTTTTTCCTTTTTCTCAAACAGCTCTGCTACCCGGACTCCGCCGATCCCTTTGAGCCGGAGATTGCCTTCGAGATTCAGGAAAAAAACGAGGACAGCATCCCCGACGCCATCATTAGTCAGAAAAGCTTCAAAATCGTTGTGGAAACAAAGCTGTCCGACTGGTTCCACGAAGACCAGCTGCTGCATCATTTAAGTTCCTTTCAGAATGAAGAATACAAGGTGCTGCTGACGCTAGCCCCTACCCCGATGAGCAAAGCCAAAAAGCAGACATTGGAGCAGCATCTTACCCAATGGAATACGAGTTCTTCTTCTCCTGTCCGGCACATCAACACGACCTTTGCCGACCTGACCGCCGCCTTTCAGGATGTGCTGGACGATCAGGACACGGAAATGCAGGACGTACTGGACGATTTTCTGGAATACTGCGCTCACGACGGGCTTTTTCTCGGAAGCGACTCATGGAAATATATGAAGATGCAGCTTTCCGGCAAAACCTTTGACGGGAACGTCCGCAGCGGCGTTTACTTCAACCGCGCCGCCTCCGCTTCGCGCCCTCACGACTATATCGGCCTTTATCGGAACAAAACCGTCGCGGCCATTGGAAAAATCTGCGCCAGGATCACCGCCGAACAGGATGCAGACGGACAATTCCTCTATACAGTCGAACAGGGAGAGCTGACAGAGAAAAGGGAACGGACGATCCGGCAGATCATGGAAGAAGAAAAACAGCGCGGCAACGATCTGTTCAGCATCAAGCACCGCTATTTCTTCGTCGAAAAATTTTATGAGACCGACTTTCCAAAGCGTACGCTCCGTGCGCCCATGGGCCCCCGCATTTTTGACCTGACGCAAGTTCTGAACACCGATCATCTCCCGGACACTGCGGAGATCGCCCGGCGGCTGCGCGAAAAAAGTTGGGAATAACGGGCTGCACCGGAAAGGAGCACATTCCATGCACTACGTCCACGCCAAGACCCTGCTTTCCGCCCAAAACGGCATGAACTTGTACCGGGGCTGTACCCATGGCTGCATCTACTGCGACTCCCGCAGCGTGTGCTACCATATGGAGCACGCCTTTGAGGATATTGAAGTAAAGCAGAATGCCATGGTTCTTTTGGAGGACGCGCTGCGGCGCAAACGGAAAAAGTGCATGATCGGCACCGGCTCCATGTCGGACAGCTACCTTCCGCTGGAAATGGAGCTGGGCTACACCCGCCGGGCGCTGCAGCTGATCTACGACTACGGCTTCGGCGTTGCCCTCCAAACCAAGTCCGACCGCATCCTTCGGGATCTGGAACTGCTGCAGAAGATCAACTGCCGGGCCAAGGCCGTGGTGCAGATCACCCTGACCACGTGGGACGACCGGCTTTGCCGCATCCTCGAACCCAACGTCTGCCCCACCAGTGCCCGGCTGGAGGCGCTGCGGCAGTTCCAGCAGGCAGGCGTGCCCACGGTGGTGTGGCTGTGCCCTCTTCTGCCCTTTTTGAATGATACCGTCGAAAACCTGCTGGGCATTCTGCAGGGCTGCGCAGAAACGGGCGTAAAGGGAATCGTTTATTTCGGGGCGGGCATGACGCTGCGGGAAGGCAGCCGGGAGTATTTCTACGCCCAGCTGAACCGGCACTTTCCCGGCCTGAAGGAACGCTACCTCCGCGCCTACGGCAATGCTTATGAGCTGCTCAGCCCTTCCGACGGTGAACTTACGCCGCTGTTTCATTCGTTCTGTGAAAGTCACGGCATTCTGCACCGCCCGGAAGACGTGTTCCGCTACCTGCGCACCATGCGGGAGGAACAGCCCTTGGGAGACCAGCTCCGTTTTTTCGACTGAAAAACTCGCCTGTCCATTTCTCCGGACAGGCGGGTTTCCTTTATGACTTGGTTTGCGAAATCGTGGGCACGATCACCGAGAAGGTGGTCCCCACGCCCACCTTGCTGCGCACATTGATCTTGCCGCCGTGGGCCGCGGCGATGATCCGGGCGATGGACAGTCCCAATCCATGGCCGCTCTGCTGGGATTTGCGCGCTTCGTCGCAGCGGTAGAAGCGGTCGAAAATTTTGCTCAAGTCCTCCGGCGCGATGCCCGCGCCGGTGTCCTTCACGCTCAAAACGCAGGTATCGCCGTCGTTTTTCATGCCCAGCGTGATGCTGCCGCCCGCAGGCGTATATTTAATAGCGTTGTCCAGCAAAATGCGCATCAGCTGCTTCATCATGCCCTTGTCCCCGTGGATCATGGCGTTGTCGGCAGGGGTCAGGGCAAAGGTATGCTCCGAGGAGAGCATTTTCGCCTCCCGGTGAAGCTCGCTCATGATCTCCAGCGGGTCGAAATCCTCCATTTCCAGCATCAGCGTCTTTTTGTCGTGCCGGGCCAGAAACAGCAGCCGTTCCACCAGTTCCTTCATGCTGGCGGTTTCCTGAGCGATGGCGGCAATGCCTTCGTCCAGCACCTCCGGGTCGGTCTTGCCCCAGCGCTGCAGCATATTTACATAGCCCTGAATGACGGCGATGGGCGTGCGCAGTTCATGGGACGCGTCGCTGACGAACTGCTTCTGGCTGTTGTAGCTCAATTCGATGCGGTCCAGCATACCGTTGATGACCAGCGCCAGATCCTTCAGCTCGTTCTTGGTTCCCTCCACGCTGATGCGGTCGCTCAAATTGTTGGCGCTCAGGGTGGCGGCGGTCTCGGCCATGTCGGTGATGGGCTTGAGCACCTTCTGATTCAGCCGTTTCCGATGGCGGACGAAGTAACCTACCCGCAGAAGCTCGAAGGCCAGCAGCGTCCACAGCAGCACCGACAGCACCCGCAGCGGCTCACCCAGTTCCCAGACAAAGACCGTTCCGCCCAGAATCGTATTTTCATACAGCAGCACTCGCGGGCCCTGCCGAATTTCCGAAAAGAACAGGCCGATCCGGCCCGGCCAGCCCCGCAGGTCATCCTCCAACGGCGTTTCCAGCACATACACTGCTGAAAACGGTTGGCTTGTCAACTGCTCGGCGCTGTAAGCGCTCGTTTGGGCAGGCTGCTCTGCCAATACCCGGTCGATGGCCTGATTCAGCATCGGCCCCTGGGCGGCAAAAAACGCGACGCTCACCGCCAGCAGCATGGGCAGGGTCGTCCGCAGCAGCTGGCCGCTGGCATACAGCGCCACCCGCAGCACCAGTGAAAGCCGCAGGTTGCTCAAAAGCCCCATCACGGCGCTGTGTACCTTCCGGGAAGCCCGATTCAGCGCCGCCACGAAACGTTCCGAGGGCTTTTGCTGCCGCCGCTGCTCCTTCCGCTCCTGACGTGCCTGTTTTTCCGCCTCCTGCTGAGCTTCCAGTTCTTCAATCCGCGTATGGAGCCGCCCCAGCAGGGAATTTTCGGTCTCCACGGTTTCGCCGTCCAGAATAACGGCGGTCTTGCGCTTATTCCTGCTCATAACGGAACATATACCCCACGGCGCGGATGGTATGGATGGTCTTGATGCCGAAACGGTCGTCGATCTTCTGGCGCAGGTAGCGAATGTACACGTCCACGATGTTGGTATCGCCGGTAAATTCGTACCCCCATACGTTGGTCAGCAGGTCGTCACGGGTGATGGCGGTATTCTCGTGCTGCCACAGATAATTGAGCAGGTCGAACTCCTTCTTGGTCAGGTTGATGGGCTCGCCGCCGTAGCCCGCGCTGTAGCTGGCGGGCTCCATGTGCAACTTTCCGGCGCTGCGGGCCCCGGTGCTCTGAGCCGTATCCGCCCGGTGCTTTTTCAGCGCCACGCGGATGCGGGCCAGCAGTTCCTCGATGGCGAAGGGCTTGGTCATGTAGTCGTCCGCGCCCATGTCCAGCCCCATGACCTTGTCGCTCACGTCGTCCTTGGCGGTGAGCATGATGATGGGCACGTCGCTCTGCTGGCGCAGGCGGCGGCAGACTTCGATGCCGCTCAGTTCCGGCAGCATCAGGTCCAGAATCAAAAGATCGGGCTTCCAGTCCAGGCAGCGCTGCAGGCCGGAGCGGCCATCATAGGCGCACTGCACCTCGTAGCCCTCGTGTTCCAGTTCTAGTGTGACGAAGCGCGCGATCTTGGCTTCGTCCTCCACGATCAATATCTTGCTCAATCAAAGCGCCCCTTTCCCCTATGGCCTGTCCTTTATTACCGTATTTCCGCCTCGTGGTAGCCGTCCTGATCCTCCCGCACGTCCACGGTGGCGCCGTCGGGAAACTGCACGTTCACCGGCGTGGTGCCGCTGGCGGGCGGACGATTCCGAGGCGTTTCCGCTTTCGGCGCAGCGTCTTTTTTTCCCGTTTCGGCGGATTCGGTCTGCTTTTCCATCTCCTGCGTAAAGCGGCTGACCGTCTGACGGACGTTCTTTCGAACGGTTTTCAGCATTTCTTCCACGGAATCGGCGGAGGCGCTGCGGGTCAGGCGAACCTTATACCCAAGCACCCACGAGAGGATCACCCCGGCCAGCACCACATAGGGCGCGGCCAGCGCCGCCACGATCATCACCAGTGCGTTCAGATAGACGATGCAGGTGTCGCCCTTAGTGATCTTCAAATGCAGCCGCAAAAGGAAATCCACCACGCCGTGAAAGCCGTTGTCGGCGGGCGCGTTCTTCCCCTCCCCCTTCAGGCGGCCGTTCCGTTCCAGATCGACCAACGCCCGGGCCAGACTGCCGTCGTGATATTCCAGCAGATTCACGGCCTCCTCGTAGGTGATGCCGCTTTTTTTGCGGAGGATCTCTATATCTTCAATGGTGTACCTTGCCACACGCTCGTCTCCTTCCGTCCTTTTTGACGCATTCAGCATACCACATTCCCGGAAAAAATGCTTGAAGAAATGCTGAAACATTTCTGAGAATCTCATGAGCGGCGCTTGACAGCTTTTCTCGTTCATGGTACGCTTTTTTCCGAATTAGTTGCCTATGCAACCATTTTGATACAGGAGAAAACCATATGCCTTCCTTTACCCATAGTCTGAACATCATCGGCCGCTGCACTCAGATGCAGCGCGGCGCCGTCCTGAAAGAATTGGGCGTTTGCGGCGGTCAGGTGCCCTATCTGCTGCGGCTATGCCGCTGCCCCGGCCTAACGCAGGAAGAACTGGCCAAGGCGCTGTATTTCAACAAATCCACCGTCACCCGGCAGACCGCCGCGCTGGAGCGGCAGGGCCTTGTGCGGCGGGAGCCCTGCCCGGAGGATCGCCGCTGCCAGCTGGTCTACCCTACGGAGCGGGCCTTGGAGATCGTCCCGAAGGTTCGGAAGCTGGTCTGTGACTGGAACGATCATCTGCTGGCCGAGCTGTCGGAAGATGAGCGTGACCAGCTGCAGGCCCTGATGGAGCGGGTCTCCCAGCGGGCACGGGACTACATCGACCGGGAAGTGGGGTGGGACGCATGAAACGGATCCTCGGATATCTGAAGCCGCTGCTGGGACGGATGCTGACGGGCTTTGGCATCAAGCTGGCGGGCACGGTGATGGATCTGGCCATTCCGTGGATCTTGGCCCACATCATTGACGAGGTCGTTCCTACCGGCGACAGGCGGGCTATTTTCCTCTGGGGCGCGGGCATGGCCCTGTGCGCGGTCATCGCGCTGGCGGGCAACGTTATCGCCAACCGCCGGGCCTCCGCCGTTTCCCGGGACGCGACCCGGTGCATCCGCCACGATCTGTTTGAAAAAGTCGAGCACCTGTCCGCCCGGCAGATGGACGAGCTGACCGTGCCCAGTCTGATCTCCCGGCTGACCAGCGACACCTACAACGTCAACCAGACGTTGGGGCGGATGCAGCGGCTGGGCGTGCGCGCGCCCATTCTGCTCACCGGCGGCATCATCGTCACCATGCTGATGGACTTCCGGCTCAGTCTGGTGCTGCTGGCCACGCTGCCTCTGCTGGCGCTGGGCATTGCGCTGATCTCCCGCCGGGGCCTGAAGCTGTACGGAACCGTGCAGCAGAACGTAGACCGCATGGTGCGCACCGTCCGGGACGACATTACCGGCATTCGGGTCATCCGCGCCCTGTCCAAGGGCGACTATGAATGCGCCCATTTCCAGCGGGACAGTGAAGCCCTTTCCCGCAGCCAGATTCATGCCGACTCGGTCATGGCGGCCACCAACCCGATGATGCAGCTATTGCTCAATCTGGGTCTGACGGCGGTGGTGGTCTGCGGAGCCTACTGGGTCGATCTAGGGCTGACCAAGCCCGGCAGCATCATTGCGTTTCTGACGTATTTCACCATCATTCTCAACGCCATGATGTCGATAAACAAAATGTTCGTCATGCTCTCCCAGGCGGCGGCTTCGGCGGATCGTATCGCCGAAGTGCTGAACCTGCCGGACGAGGTGCCGCAGGGCGGACTGGCACGGCTGGAAAGTCGCTCCCGCATCGTTTTCAAGGACGTGTGCTTTTCCTATGCCCAGCCTGCCCGCGGGTACGATTTAGGCCCCGTGACCCTTTCCGTAGGGCAGGGCGAAACGCTGGGCGTGATCGGGGCCACCGGCAGCGGCAAAACCACGCTGATCCAGCTGTTGCAGCGATTCTATCCGCTGGGCAAAGGCGCTATCTACGTGGACGGCGAGAACATCGCCGGGATGGAGGAAGCCCGGCTCCACGGACTGTTCGGCGTGGCGTTCCAGTCGGACGCGTTCTTTGCCGGCACCATTTATGAAAATATCGATCTTGGCCGTGGGCTGCCCCGGGAAGCCATTGAAAATGCGGCTCGCTGCGCGCAGGCGAAAGAATTTATTCTGGCCACGCCGGAGGGCTACGAGCATCCCGTCCGGGCCAAGGCGGTCAATCTGTCCGGCGGGCAGAAGCAGCGGCTGCTCATTGCCCGGGCGCTGGCCGGGAACCCGGAGATCCTCATTCTGGACGATTCCTCCAGCGCGCTGGACTACCGCACCGACGCCATGATGCGCTCCGCCGTCCGGCAGGAATACCCGGACACCACGCTGTTATTGGTGGCCCAGCGGGTCAGCTCCGTCAAGAACGCTGACCAGATCCTAGTGCTGGAAGAAGGCCGAATGGCGGGGCTGGGAACTCATGAAGCCCTGCTGCGGGATTGCCCGCTGTACGCCCAGATCGCGAAAATCCAGATGGGAGGGGACGACGATGCCGCCGCGTAACGGAGTGATTCAAAAACCGCGCAACGCCAAAGGAACGCTGCGCCGCCTCGGGCGTTACCTGTGGCAGAGCGCGCCGCTGCTGATCCTGGCGCTTGGCCTGAGCGTGGCGGGAAACCTGTTCCAGCTCATCGGCCCCACCCTGTGCGGCAAGGCCATCGACGCGGTGGCGGGCGGGCCGGGAAAGGTGGATTTTGACACGGTGTTTTCCTATGCCCGGCTAATGGTGCTGTTCTACGCCGCGTCGGCGGGGCTGGGGTATCTGGTGCCCCAGATCGTGCTGCGTCTCAGCCAGAAGACCGTGCGCATGATGCGGGCCGACCTGTTCGCCAAGCTGATGCGCCTGCCGGTGCAGTACTTCGACACCCGGCAGACCGGCGATATTTTGAGCCACATCAGCTACGACATCGACACCGTCAACACCTCCCTTTCCAATGACCTTGTGCAGATTTTGACCAGCGTCATCACCGTGGCGGGCGCGCTGAGCATGATGATCCGTATTTCGCCGCTATTGGTGCTGGTGTTTGCGGTCACGGTGCCGCTTTCCGTGCTGTTCACCCGGTTCATGACCCGGCGGGTACGGCCTTTGTATCACAACCGTTCCAAGTGTCTGGGCGAAATGAACGGCTTTGTGGAGGAATATGTTTCCGGCGAGAAGACCATCCGGGCCTATCACCGGGAGGCGGACGTGCTGAATCGTTTCGATGAAAAGAACGAAGCCGCCGTGGAAAGCTACTACCGGGCGGAGTACTACGCCAGCATTACCGGCCCGTCGGTGAATTTCATCAACAATCTTTCCCTAACGCTTATCAGCCTTTTCGGCGCGTTGATGTACCTGACCAGCCATATCACGCTGGGCAATATTTCCTCCTTCGTGCTGTATTCCCGCAAATTTTCCGGCCCCATCAATGAAGCGGCCAATATTTTCAGCGAGCTCCAGTCGGCGCTGGCCGCGGCGGAGCGGGTCTTCGAGCTGATGGACGAGCCGGAGGAGCCCGCCGACCTGCCGGAAGCAAAGCCGCTGGACGTGCGGGAGGGCCAAGTGGACATCGAGCACCTGAACTTCGGCTACGACCCTCACCGTCTCATTCTGCGGGATGTGAACCTGACCGCCGCTCCGGGCAGCATGATCGCTATCGTCGGCCCCACCGGCGCGGGCAAGACCACGCTGGTCAACCTGCTCATGCGCTTCTATGACCCCCAGTCCGGGACGATCGTCATCGACGGCCAGTCCATCCACCATGTGACCCGTTCCAGCCTGCGGGGCGCGTTCTCGATGGTGCTGCAGGACACGTGGCTGTTCAACGGCACCGTTCACGACAACATCGCCTACGGAAACCCCGGCGCGACCCGGGAAAAGGTAATCGAAGCGGCCAAGGCCGCCCACATCCACAGCATGATCCAGCGGCTGCCCAAGGGCTACGACACCCTGCTGACCGAAGACGGCGTGAACATTTCCAAGGGGCAAAAGCAGCTGATGACCATTGCCCGGGCCATGCTGCAGCCCGCCCACCTGCTGATCCTGGACGAAGCCACCTCCAACGTGGACATCCGCACAGAAGCCCTCATTCAGGAGGCCATGCGGGCGCTGATGCGGGACAAGACCTGCTTCGTCATCGCCCACCGGCTGTCCACCATCCGCAGCGCCGACCTGATCCTGGTGGTGCAGGGCGGACAGATCGTGGAGCAGGGGCGGCACCAGGAGCTTCTCCGCCGGGACGGTGCTTATGCCGCCATGTACCGGGCGCAGTTCGCCTGATTTTTTCATTCCCAGTCCCGGCCTTGCGGGCGAAAGTCTGCAAAAGTACGTCAACTATGCCGGGAAAATCGCCATCTGCGGCGACTTTTTCCGTTGCACCAGTAAATCCCTGCATGATTTCATCTTGGAAAGCAATCAGGGCCGGGACGTTATTTTCGTCCCGACCCTGCAGGAAGCCATTGATCGGCTGAAACGGTAAAAAATCCCCTTACGCCAGCCCGAAAAACAAAATCCCCATCAGCGCCGAAAGCCCGATCATTGCCATGGGTGACGGCGCTTTTTTCCGCGTTTTCTTCCAAAAGAGATGCACCGCCCAGAGCAGGACGAAAATTGCCAGACTTTTCCAGTCCGGCGTAAAGCGGTCGCCCCAACGTTGGAACTGCACCAGCGATTTCAGGCCCATGGTAACGGCGGTAGCCAAAATCATCGCCACCACGCAGGGCCGCACCCCGGACAGGAACGCCTGCACCCCGGCATACTGAAGAAAATTGCGGATCAGCGCCGCGATCACCAGAATAATGACAAAAGAGGGCAGCACCACGCCCAGCGTCGCCGCCAGTGCGCCGAAGAATCCCCCCTGGGTGGAGCCCACAAAGGTAGCGGTATTGACGGCAATGGGCCCAGGAGTGGATTCGGACACGGCGATCAGGTTCAGGAATTCTTCCTCCGTCAGCCAGCCGTTGCCCAGAACTGCCTCCCGCACCAGCGCGATCATGCCATACCCTCCGCCGAAGGAAACGGTGCCGATCTCCAAAAAGGTCAGGAACAGTTTCAGGTAGATCATTTTTGTTCCGCCCCCTTCTTTTTCAGGCACGCAGCGCCATAAATCATCAGTCCGATCACACCGCCCAGCAGAATATAAAAAACGGAGGAAAACGACACGGCCAGCACAGAGCCCGCCAGCATGGCCGCGAAAACGCCGCCCAGCAGGACCAGATTCAGCGGCGTTTTTTCCAGCCCCTTCCACAGCTTCAGTCCGGCGCTCAAAATCAGGTAGATTACGCAGACCTGAATGCCCCGGAAGGCGCAGCCCACCAACCGCAGACTCAAGAATTGATCGAAAAACAGCGAGATCAGATAAATGATCCCGAAGGACGGCAGGCATACGCCCAGCGTAGCCACCGCCGCCCCGGCTGTACCAGCCATTTTATAGCCGATATAGGTGGCGGAGTTGACCGCCACCGGGCCGGGCGTGGACTCGGCAATGGCAACCATATCCATAAATTCCTTCTGTTCCAGCCAATTCCGTTTTTCCACAAATTCATTTTCCAGCAGGGCGATCATGGCGTATCCCCCGCCAAACGTAAACGCCCCGATCTTCAAAAACACTAAAAACAGCGTCCGCAGCATGGCCTTTCCTCCCTCGGACGGACTTTCCGTCTTTCGTCAGTCAGCATAGCATATTCCCGGCTGCGTGGCAAGGTTTCCTTTCAAGTGCCCTTCCGGGGATTGACGCGGGAATATTTTGCTGCTATATTGGATTCGAAAACAACTGTTGTGTATTGATGGGAGGTCATCGCCTTGCCGCCGCTTTTAGGCTTCGATCAACTGCCCGCCCCGGTCGAGGAGCAGCTTCACCGGGTGGTGGAGCTCTGGAAAAAACAGCTTCCCGGCGAACTGGTAGGAATCTACCTGCACGGTTCCATTGCGCTTCGGGCTTTCCGGCCGGAATCCGGCGATCTGGATGTGCTGGCCGTGGTGAAAAACAGCCTTTCTACCAAGCGGCGGCTGGCCCTTGCGGCCGAAATGATCAAGCTGGACGGCCAGCCCTGCCCGCTGGAACTGTCCGCAGTACGGCTTTGCGATCTGCATCCCTGGAAAACGCCGGGAAACTGCGTTTTTCATTACAGCGATTATTGGCGGGAACGTTATCAGAAGCGTCTCTCCGACCCGGCAGCGGAATGCTATGTGGTCGATCAGGACTTCCCCGACGCGGATGTGACAAGCTACATCCGGTTGATTCGCCAATGCGGCATTGTGCTGTACGGACCGCCGGTCTCCGAAGTCTTTGAAGAAATTTCGGATGAAGATTTCTGGGCGGCTATCAGCGCCGATGTGGATGAGTACGATTTTCACAGCTATGCGCCCCGGTATCTGGCCAGCAACATTCTCATTCTGGGACGCATTCTTTCCTTCAAAGAGACCCATACGATTCTGTCCAAATATGACGCGGGCCTCTGGATGACGGAGCATGTGCCGCAGGAGCTGAAATACCTGCCCCTCCGGGCCATGAAGGTCTGGTATGAAGGCGAGACGCAGACTTTCCCGGAGGACGATCTGGAACGGCTGCGCCAATATCTGATCGGTAAAATCAAAGGGTGATTAACCCAATTTTTTCTCCAACAGAACCAGCTTGACCCCTTTCAACCCGTTGAACAGGCAGGGAACCACCGCGATTTCTTTATAGCCCAGCTTTTGATAAAAGGCCCGCGCCCGGGTGTTGCGAATATTGGTGTCCATTCGAAGATAGGGGCAGTCATGTTCTTTCGCATACTGCTCGTAAAACGCCACGAAAGTCCGGCCCAGCCCATGGTCGGACGCCTGCGGGTCAATGACAAGCGTATGCAGCACCATCACCTGATCGTCCGGGGCTTCGTATTTCCACGGCGCACCTGCATAAGCGTCCACCTGCAGCTGGTTGATAATGGCCGTTCCCACAACAATGCCATCCAGTTCTTCCACAAACAGATCGTCACGTTCCAGCGCCTTTTCCGCCGTTTCCCTTTCCGGGTAAATCCCGCGCTGCCAGCCGATGACGGCGCGTCCCTGCTCTTCCTCCGTATGGATATGGCTGTAGATTCGCGCCACAGCGTCCAGATCGGCGGCTGCAGCCTTTCGAATTTGAACCGGCATTTTCGTTTCTCCTTTTTCTGAAAACAATAAAATTCGCGGAGCAGCTGCCCCGCGAAGCTTGTTTTATTCAAACGATCAGTCGCCCATATTGATGCCCATATTCCGGGCAGTGACGACCACCGGGTCGTCCATGGGAACGGGCTTGGGCACCCCGGCCACGTCCTTCAGGTCGTTGTGGATGATCTTGTTGCCCTTCAGGGCCACGGTCACGCCGTAATGCTCATCCCGGATCAACTGAGCCGCGTGTACGCCGAACTGGGTGGACAGCACCCGGTCATAGGCGCTGGGGCTGCCGCCGCGCTGGATGTGGCCGGGAACCACGCTGCGGGCCTCCACGCCCACCAGCTCCTGCAGCTGCGCCGCAATGCGTTTGGAGATGCAGTCGTAGGGCAGCGAAGCACGGTAGGCTTCCCGCTCCTTCTTCTTCATCTTGGACTCCTCCACGCTCATCGCGCCCTCAGCCACGGCCAGAATGGAGAAGGGCTTCTTGCTGTTGGCCCGGGCCTCCACGGTCTCCGCCACGCGGTTGATGTCGTAGGGAATTTCGGGCAGCAGGATCACATCCGCGCCGCCTGCCACGCCGGAGTACAGCGTCAGCCAGCCCGCCTTGTTGCCCATGATCTCGATGACCATGCAGCGGCCGTGGCTGGTGGCGGTGGTGTGGATGCGGTCGATGACCTCAGTGGCGATATCCACCGCCGTGTGGAAGCCGAAGGTGAAATCCGTGCCGTAAATATCGTTGTCGATGGTCTTGGGCAGACCGATCACGTTCAGGCCTTCTTCACTGAGCAGGTTGGCGGTCTTGTGGGTGCCGTTGCCGCCCAGCGTGACCAGACAGTCCAGCTTCAGGTCCTTATAGGTCTTTTTCATGGCGGCGACCTTGTCCACGCCGTTTTCCTCGATGATCCGCATATTGCGGAAGGGCGTGCGGCTGGTGCCCAAAATGGTGCCGCCCAAGGTCAGGATGCCGGAGAACTGCTTCTTGCGCATTTCCTGATAGTCGCCCTCGATCAACCCGCCGTAGCCGTTTCGGATGCCGATGATCTCCGCGTCAAACATTTCATAAGCAGCGCGCGCAACGCCGCGGATAGCCGCGTTCAGGCCCGGGCAGTCGCCGCCGCTGGTCAAAATACCGATTCTGCGCTTCATCAGAACATTTCCCCTTTCTTATGTATGTTCTTCTCTGCTTTCGGGCGCATTATACGCCCAGATAGGCTTTCTGTTCCTCGGAAAGAACGTCGATGGACACGCCCAGCGCCGTCAGCTTCCGGATGGCCACCGCCTTGTCGATGTCCACCGGCACGGAGTACAGATCGGGCTTCATGTCCCGGCCGCACTCCGCCATACGGCGGGCGCACTCGGCCTGCAGGGCGAAGCTCATGTCCATGATCTCCGCCGGATGGCCGTCGCCTGCCGCCAGATTCACCAGCCGCCCCTCGGCCAGCAGATAAATGGTTTTGCCGTTGGGCAGCAGGAAGCCCTCGATATTGTGCCGTACTTCGCGGCTTTCCTTCGCCAGAGCGCGCAGCCCGGCCACGTCCACCTCCACGTCGAAGTGGCCCGCGTTGCACAGGATAGCGCCCTCCTTCATTTCCAGCATATGCTCGGGGCGGATCACGCCGTCGCAGCCGGTCACGGTGACGAACCAGTCGCCTACCTTGGCCGCCTCCGCCATGGGCAGCACGGTAAAGCCGTCCATCACTGCCTCGATGGCTTTCACCGGGTCGACCTCGGTCACAACGACCTTCGCGCCCAGCCCCTTGGCCCGCATGGCTACGCCCTTGCCGCACCAGCCGTATCCGGCTACCACGACCGTGGTGCCCGCCACCACCAGATTGGTGGTGCGCATCACGCCGTCCCACACGCTCTGACCGGTGCCGTAACGGTTATCGAACAGGTGCTTGCAGTCCGCGTCGTTGATATTGAACATGGGGAACCGCAGCTGACCCGCCTTGGCCCGGTTGCGCAGGCGAATGATGCCGGTGGTGGTCTCCTCGCAGCCGCCCCGCAGGTTGACCGCCCACTCGGGGTGCTCTTCGTGCAGGATATGCACCATATCGCCGCCGTCGTCGATAATGACGTCCGGCTTCACGGACAGGGCCCTGCACTGGAAGTCATGATATTCTTCCATTGTGCAGCCGTGGGTCGCCAGCACGGTCACGCCCCGGCTGGCCAGTCCGGCGCACACATCGTCCTGCGTGGACAAAGGATTGGAGCCGGTGGCGTACACCTCGCCGCCGCCCTCGTGGATCACCTGCGCCAGATAGGCGGTCTTCGCTTCCAGATGAACGCTGACCACCACTTTCAGCCCGGCAAATGGCTGTTCTTCCCGAAACTGTTTGGCAATGCCGCTCAAAACGGGCATGTGCTTTTCAACCCAGTCGATTTTCTGAATCCCCTGCGGGGCCAGATCGATATCCCGAATCACGGAATCCATGTAATCACCTCTTCTAAAATATCTTGGAATATTTTACCATATCTGTTCCATGTGCGTCCATAGAAAGGCGGAATTTTTCCCCTGTGCCCTCGCCTTATGATTCAAACAAAAGAAAAGACCAGCGCGGTTTGAAACCGTACTGGTCTTCTGGCTTTGTCATTACTGAGCCACAGGATAAACGCTGACCTGCTTCTTGTCGCGGCCCAGACGCTCGAAACGAACGATACCGTCCACCTTGGCGTACAGGGTATCGTCGCTGCCGATGCCCACGTTCAGGCCGGGATGGATGTGGGTGCCGCGCTGGCGGACCAGAATGTTGCCGGCCAGAGAGAACTGACCGTCGGCACGCTTCGGGCCAAGGCGCTTGCTTTCGCTTTCGCGGCCGTTGCGGGTGGAGCCCATACCTTTTTTATGAGCGAAAAACTGAAGATTCAGCTTCAACATGATAATGTCCTCCCATCATTGATTTTCAGATGCTTAGGGTATTCCTGCGCCACGTCGCGCAATCCCTGCAAAACGGTGCGGAAGACGACCTGAGCGTCGTGCTCCTGCTCCGGGGAAAGCGTTTCCGGCAGCGCTACCGAAATTTCCGTCGCGGCTTCGTCCTGCGAAACCAGCGGCACCAGACCGGCGGCGCTTTCCATGGCGTTGGCACAGGTGGTGATGAGGGTGCTGACCGCCGCGCAGACGATATCCCGTCCGCTTTCGGCGTAGCCGGAGTGGCCGCTGACCGTCAGCGAGCGCACGCCCCGCTCATCCCGGCATACGACGACGCGGGTCATCAGCCGATCGAAGTGATTTCCACCTTGGTGTAGGCCTGACGATGGCCGGCACGGCGATGGTAATTCTTCTTGCTCTTGTACTTGTAGATCAAGATCTTTTCGCCCTTCACCTGAGCGACGACCTTGCCCTCGACCTTCGCGCCGGCCAAGGTGGGAGTGCCGACTTCCACACCGTCTTCGCTGCCCAGCATCAGCACGTCGAAGTTAACGGTAGAGTCCACTTCCTGATCCAGTTTTTCCACGTAGATAACGTCTCCCTGAGACACACGGTATTGCTTGCCACCAGATACGATCACTGCATACATGGTCAAGCACCTCCTGATCCATACTCGCCAAGCGCCGGGCGGCGATTTCCGCACTTCAAAGCCCCGCTTGAGCGGCTCACCCAGTTAATATATCACGGAACCGGCCTTTTTGTCAATGGCAAACCCGGTGCGGGACTCGTTTTTTTCGAAGTTCTTCGTCAAAACTTTTCCGTCCGATTGACAAGCCTTTCGTCCGTCCGCTACAATAGACGCTGCGTAACGGAAGACGATTTCCGGGCGTGAAAGGACGAATCAAACCTATGACTCAAAAACGCTCGTTTCTCCGGGCTGCCGTCGTTCTGCTGGCAGTGCTGCTTCTTTCCGTGTTTGCATCCGCCGCGGCAGAAACCGCTGAAGCGCCGCAACAGACCGTCTTTGTTTTCGATCAGGATCGGGAGATGGATCTCTGGCAGCAGGACAAGACGCTGCGGGTCTTCTGTATTCCCGTGGGCGCGCAGGATTGCTACTTCATCACCTGCGAAGGCCACGCCATGGTGCTGGACTGTGCGGGCGTAGGACGGGAACCCACGCCGGATTTCCTTTTCCGTCTGTGTGACGCGCTGGGGATCGACCGGCTGGACTTTGCTTTCAACCCCCATCCTCATCGGGATCATATCAACGGCTTTACGGAGCTGCTTGCCAAAATTCCGGCGGACGAATACCTTTCCACCTTTCCGCTGGATTCGGACAAATACCAGCGCCAGCTGATCCATCAGCTTCGGGAGCTGAACATTCCCATCCGTGTCTGCGAAGCGGGCGAGGCCCTGTCGCTGGGCGGGGCGCAGCTGGAGACCTACCGCTACATGGGCACCAAAAACACCAACGACCGTTCCATGGTAGTGCATATCCGCTATGGGGAACGGAGCATCCTGTTTACGGCGGACATCGGTCTGACCGCTCAGCGGGATCTGGCGCGAGAATATGCCGGGCAGTTCAAGAGCGACATTCTCAAGCTCCCCCATCACGGCGTGGGCGGTATCTCTCCCGACCTGCTGGACGCGGTCTCGCCGGAGCTGTGCTTTGTGTCCAACGGCCCCACCAGCCATGACGTGAAGCTGCAGAAAACCGCCGTTCTCAAGCGGAACCTTCCTCTGTATTTCACTTCCCGCCAGCCGCTGGTCCTGCTGACCGACGGCCGGATCTGGGAGGTACAGCAGTGGCCCGCCGACAGCCTGATGCTGCCCTGGTATCAATATCAGCCGGAGCAGAGCGAAAAATAAGGATATTTTCAATCTGTTCACAATCTGCGCTTGTACTTTACGAAAGAATTTGCTATAATTTGCCTATCATTGGAAAGGGGTTAATGAAAATGATTTCGATTTACGCTCTGGAAACCGCCGCCAGCACTGCTGCGGCCACCGCCGCTGACGGAACCGCCACCACCGCTAACGCCGGCCTGGTGGAAATGCTCGGGATGCTGCTGCCGCTGATCCTGATGTTCGTGGTGTTCTACTTCTTCCTGATCCGTCCCCAGAAAAAGAAGGACAAGAAGGTCAAAGACATGCTGGCCGCGCTGAAGCCCGGCGACCGCATCTGCACCATCGGCGGCATCTATGGCACCATCAAGAGCATCAAAGATGACACCATTGAGTTGTCCGTGGGCCGTGAAGACACCAAGATGATCGTTGCCCGTTGGGCCATCCGCAATGTGGAAGAAGTCACCGTGGAAAATGACGGCGAACTGCTAAACTAAGTTTCTCTGTCTTACAGGCATAACAGCCTCCCTCGTTCGCATAGGGTAGTACAAAGCGAACGAGGGAGGTTTTTCTATGGCTGCAACAACTCAGGCCGCCTCCCGTCCCACGCGCAGGCGTTCGGGACGGCGACAGCAAACGCTTCTGACGAAACTGATCCGCGGGGTACTGGGGGCGGTCGGGGTGACGCTGGCCTGCATCCTGCTCTTTGCTTTCATGATGCAATGGCTCAAGCCCTCCGACGGCGTCATTCGGGTAGTGAACCAGCTGATCAAGCTGGCGGCCATTTTTGTGGGCGTTCGTCTGGCCGTTGGCACGGGCGGCGAGCGTGGCCTGTTGACCGGCGCTCTGGTGGGTTTTCTTTACATGCTCCTGGGGGTGGTGCTCTACGCCCTCCTTTCCGGCCAGCAGTTACCCCTGACCTCCTATCTCAGCGACATCGCCATGGGTGTAGCGGGAGGCGGTATTGCAGGCGCACTGTTTTCCCGGGGATAATGGTTCCATTCCAGTCCCGCTGCTCTGATAGCGTTTTTTCAGAGCAGCGGGTGTGTTTTTTCCGTTTTGTTTTTCGTCCCACCTCGCTGAAAAAATTTGGATTCCTCGCTGAAAAAATTTGGATTCCACTATTGCTTTTTTTTCGGACGCATGTTATACTTATTTTCGCTGCTGATGCTTTACATCATCAGTCGTCAAAATGGGATTATAGCTCAGTTGGTTAGAGCGCCACGTTGACATCGTGGAGGTCATAGGTTCGAGCCCTACTAATCCCACCACTTCCCGGAAACCTTGATTGATAAGGGTTTTCGGGATTCTTTGTTTTGTTCAAAAAGCAGACTGAAAATGCTCTCAAATCTGAATGTATGCTGTTTTTCCCTACTTTTTGCCTACTTGCATTTCTTGCAAGCTTTGATACATAAAGGTTTGAACAGCATTTTCGAGCCTACTTTTTTACCCCACTCCACCAAAATCAAAAATGCATAAAAATACACACGACTTTTCATCTTTCGTAGACCCTTTGTAGAGAAAAGTCAGGTTCAGAAGCTCGCGTTATCAAAAGCGCGTGTTTTTTTGTATTCAGCACGTTTTTCCAAGTATTCTTTTCATCGTCGACACTGCAGGAGAATACGCCGTGATATAGTGCAAAAACTAACGATGCCCGCAACCTTTTTACTTTGGGTTAGAGAACCAATATGTGCCTGACCGTGTCGCAAAATTTCGTATTTTACGATGATCCCAACGATAATAGGAAAAAACCGAAAGCCAATTTCCATCGCTTTCCTATTATAAGCAGAAATTTTGGGCATGTCAACAGAACTAGAAACCGTATCACAATCTCTTTCGCTCAATGCGAGCAGACAACGACCGATCGCTTTAGAAACGCAGGAAGAAGCACAGAAAAAATGAAGAACGAAATTAAATAAGCCGTCAAAATTGCCGTCAAAATCCATACAGTTCTAAGGAGGTTGCAAGAATGCCCAGGCACGGAGAAAATATTTATAAGCGTCGGGACGGTCGCTATGAAGGCCGCTATGTCATTGGGAAAACAGCGGGAGGAAAAACCAAATTTGGTTATGTCTATGGGTATCAATATACCGAAGTACGCTGTGTTTTGCTGCAAAAAAGGCGGAATGTCTGGAACGATCCTATTGCCCCCAAAGCCGGATTCCATTATTGAAAGACTGGTTAAAATACTGGCTGGAAAATGAAATACTGGGTTGTGTGAAAGAAACTTCGTTTCAAGTCTATCGGCGACAGATCGAAGGACATCTTCCCACCTTCTCGGTCATTTTACGTTGCCGGAATTGACTCCTGCCGTGATATATGATTTTGCTTTTCAATTGGAAACCTCCGGTTTGGCCTACAGCACCATAAAGAGTATATTTCGCTTACTGAACGCCTCGCTTCCTTATGCTCAGGAAGAAGGACTGATCCTTAAGGAACCGCTGATTAATCACAGATATTTCATTACAATTGACAAATCTGTACGCGAAAGCAGCCTTTCCAGAGCCTTTTCGGAATTCGGATTCCCTGTAATCCGCTCCTAGAGGCCCAAATGGGCATAATACCCCCTTATCAGGCGATCTCAAGTTTTTGGAGAGACCGTCCTGCACGTGCCAGCATGTAGAGATTGGAGCTGAGGAACAACGCATATAGCCGATTTGCGTTCTTCTGCAATCCGCGATATGCCGTTTTGGCGTATCCAAACTGACGCTTCACAATCCTGAAGACGTGTTCCACTTTACAGCGAATAGACGCCTTGCGATGATCGATAAACCGCTCCCAATCAATTGCATTGTCGGATACTTTCGGCAGGCTTCCCGGTCGGCGAACGATACGGTAATCGATAGAAGCCAAGTGTTCGTTTTCCTTGATTTCAGGACGCTTTTGAATGCCTACAAACCCAGAGTCTCCGTAAACAACTTCGTCATCAGATCGTATCAATTTTGAAGCTACCGTGATGTCATGTGTATTGGCTGGTGTGACTTCTATGGTATGAACCAGCCCTGTTCCAGCATCCACTCCAACATGGCACTTCATTCCGAAGCGCCATTCGTTGCCCTTCTTTGTCTGGTGCATCTCGGGATCGCGCTTCTTTTCCGCGTTCTTGGTCGAACTCGGTGCATTGATGATTGTCGCATCGACGATCGTGCCGCTCCTCATGATATGACCGGATTCCACCATCACACGGTTGATTGCTTCAAAGAATGCCTTGTTCAGATTGTTCTTCTCCAGAAGCCTCCTGAACTTGAGGAGCGTCGTTGCATCCGGAGCATCTTCCTCAAAGAAATCAATCCCCACGAATTTGCGCATGGCATAGCTATTGTAGATAGCGTCCTCAACGCCTTCGTCCGACAGGTTGAACCAGCATTGAAGCAGATACATCCGCAGCATCTTTTCAATTCCCTTCGGAGGACGGCCGCGCTTTCCGCTCGGATCATACGGCGCGATATAGGCCACCCATTCCTCCCATGGGATGATTTCATCCATGATCTCAAGGAATTCCTCGCGCTTGGTTTTGCGTTTCCTTGCGCTGTATTCCACGTCGCTGATGGTTTCCTGCTTCATCCTGATGCACCGCCTTTGCTTGATACCCCTATTATATCAGCTATTGATGCTTCTGCATATCACGATTTAATCAGCGGTTCCTTAAAAATCCATGCAAAAAGATTAAGATACACCCAAGGGAAGCATCAGAACAGCGAGTGCTGGATCGTTCCGAGCAGAAGCGGACCGTGCAGCGGCTTTCAAAAGGCAGAGCGGCCGAACCGCATACTTTTTTGACTGCTGGTGCGCCAAAATCAAAACGTTCGAACCGGCTTCCGTCTGTGCCGGATTTTTTTGCTTCCTCTGCTGAAAAAGGCGTTTCGGGCTGCGACCCCGGTCGACATGTTCGTTTTCGGCAAGGAAGGCCATGCAGCGGAACCGCGAACGATGCAGCGAAATTTTCAACGATCAATGCGGACATTGGGACTTGTCAACGTTCATTTTCACACACTTCGTCACAGCTTTGCCATACGTCTGCTGGAACTGGGCGTAGATATTCAAACGATCAGCGCTTTGCTGGGTCATCAATCCGTTAAACGACCTTGGAATTCTATGGACATAGTTTGTTTGATCGCCAGATATCTGCCGTATTCCTCTTCGCTTCTCAGGCGTAAGCCGTCAAAAGCCGTAAGGAAGATCGGAAAGTGCGGATAGCAAACGCTTGGCTCACTTACATAAAATACGAAATTTTACGACGTTCACCCCTTGGAATGATACCGCAAGCGGGCCTTTTGGAAAGGCGACGAAACGAAGCGTTCATTTCAACTCGCTTCTGATCGAAAAGAAACAGCGGCTGACATCCATTGTTCCTGAAAAGTGAGGCCCCCAGCCGATCGTTATACCAGTGCAGGAAAGGGGTTGGGAGCATGACCCAATACAATGGGGCTTTAACGCGGGAGCAGTTTTTGTTTCGAGAAATACGCATCGTTGCGCAGTTGTATCAACAGGGGTTATCAGAAAGCGACATTATCGAACGCGTTTTTTCAGAAAATTTATTTCAATACCCTACAGAGCGCGAAAGCAAGGGAAAATGCAAATGCGTCTTAAAACGTCTGCGCTTTATCGCCCATAGTCCAAGCTTGGTCGGTTTGCTGGCCGAAGGCGCTGTCAGCGAGGCAAAACAGGTGGCACTGGTGGCTATGATGTGTCAGAGCCAACTGCTGGCCGACTTCATGATCGAAGTGATCGGCGAAAAATACCGTCTTCTCGATATGACCTTAACCGCTAAGGACCTGAATCTTTTCTTTGCCCATCTTGGCGAAAAGGATGAAAAAGTTGCGGGCTGGAGTCCTGCCACCGTCAAAAAGATCAAATGTGTTTTAACAAACGTGCTGCGCGAAAACGGCTATATGGAGGGTGTCAGAAGCGAAACGTTATATCCGGTTTTCATTTCTGACAGTCTCGAAGCCACGTTAAAGGAAGCCGGATTGCAGTGTTATCTGGCGGCGTTTTACAGAGTGGATTGAGGTGTGATGCAGTGCAGGATATTTTTTCAAGACTGGACGCGCTGTGCGCAAAGATGACAGAAGATGCCTTTTTGCACAACAAGGGTTTAAGCAACGAAGTTGGATTTTTTGTATTTTCCTATCATCCGGATGAAGAAATGACCGTTCGTCATTTTTTGCAGGTTCTTCCGGAAAAAGCAGAGACGGATCATCTGCCCTGCCGGATCCTCCTTTATGACCTTTATCAGATATTGCTGGACATCTGCCAGGAGAGACGCATTCTGGACCGCATACCGCAAATGGAGGAGCAGCGTGGCGCCGAGTTTATGCTGAAACAGATTCAGCGTATCGCGCCGCCGGAAGCTTACATCGAGCACATGAAGTACAGCGATCACCGGCCGGGCGACGTTGTGCTGATCGCAGGGATAGGGCGGGTCTTCCCCTATATGCGGAGCCACTCCATCCTGAATAATATGCAGCATGTTTTTTCCGACGTTCCGGTGGTTCTGTTTTATCCGGGCGAATATAACGGCCAGTTTTTGCTGCTATTTGAAAAATTCATGGATGACAATTATTACCGCGCTTTCAATTTGATTTGAAAAGGAGAATAAAATACGATGAAACTGCAGGATATGTTTCTGAAAAGCATCGACCGCCCCATCAACGGCGTTATCAAAGTCATGCAGACGGACGACCAGAACCGCCGGCAAGAGCTGGAAGAATACGTTATTACCCGCGAGCTGCAAAAGCACTTTGGCGCCTTTTACGATCAATATGAAAAAGGCATCGAAGGCAGCACCGACAAGATCGGCGTCTGGATCTCCGGTTTCTTCGGCAGCGGTAAATCACATTTTCTGAAGATCCTGTCTTATCTGCTTGCCAATGAAGAAGTGGACGGCAAAAAAGCCATCGATTATTTCGAGGATAAATTCGCCTATGACCCCTATCGCTATGCCATGATGCGGCGCATCAGCGAAACGCCTACCGAAGTCATTTTGTTCAATATCGACGCCAAGTCGCCCATGGGGAAGGATAGCGACGCGATCCTGCGGGTCTTTACCAAAGTATTTTACGAGCATTGCGGCTACTATGGCGACGACATGAAAGTTGCTTCCCTGGAGCGTTTTCTGGATCGGCAGGGCAAGCTGGACGCCTTCAAGGAGGCTTTTCTGAAGATCAACACCGAGCCGTGGCAAACGGCTCGGGAGGCCTTTGCTTTTTGGGAGGACGACATCGTTCAGGCGCTGACGCAAGTGACCGGTATGTCCGAGCAGTCCGCCCACAACTGGTTCAACGGCGAGGAAACGTCCGAGCTCAGCATCGACCGTCTTGCCAGAGAAATATCTGAATACGTGGAAAGCAAAGCGCCGAACTTCCATCTGATCTTCTCGGTTGACGAGATCGGCCAGTACATCGGCGACAATTCCGGGCTGATGCTCAACCTGCAGACCGTTGTTGAGGAACTCGGTTCCAAATGCATGGGCAAGGTCTGGGTCATCGTCACCAGTCAGGAGGACATCGACAGCGTTACTCATGTCAAGGGAAACGATTTTTCCAAAATTCAGGGACGTTTTAATACGCGGCTGGGCCTTTCCTCTGCCTCCGTAGACGAAGTGATCAAGCGCAGGATCCTGTCCAAAACCGAAACTGCCGATACGCTTTTGCGGCTGAACTACCAGCAGAACTCCTCCGTCATGCGCAATCTGTTTTCCTTTGCACCGGGCACGATCGCCGACCTGAAAGGCTATTCCAGCGAGGACGAATTTGTGGAGGCCTATCCATTCGTTCCCTATCAATTCAAGTTGCTGCAGGAAGTGCTGGTGCAGGTGCGCAAACACGGCTCCTCCGGCAAGCACCTTTCCGGCGGCGAACGCAGTATGCTTTCCGCCTTTCAGGAAGCCGCGCAGAAATTCAAATTTGAGGACGAAAACTGCTTCGTTCCATTTTATGCCTTCTATGACACCGTACATACTTTTCTGGACGGCGCCATTCGCCGGGTGATCGACCGGGCGACCCGCGCTGCCCAGACGGGAGACGGCCTGAAAGAACAGGACGTGGATGTGCTGAAGCTGCTGTTCCTGATCCGTTATGTGGACGGCATCGCTTCGAACATCGAAAACCTGTCCACGCTGATGATCTCGGATATCCACGCGGATAAGGTGACGCTTCGCCGTGTCCTGCAGGAATCGCTGGATCGTCTGGTCCACGAGAACTATGCCTCCCGAAACGGAGAGACCTACCTGTTCCTGACGGATGAAGAACAGGATATCAACCGGGAGATCCGCAACGTGATCGTGGATCAGAACGAAGTGATCCACATGATCGGGCAGGCCGTATTCGGCGACCTGTATCCCGGCAAAAAATACCGCTACAAAAACCGCTATGACTTTGCCTACGACCAGATGGTGGATAACGCCGTGGTGGGTCAGCCCGCCAGTGACATCAAGCTTCGGCTGATCACGCTGGCCTCCGGACTGCAGGAAAGCGACGCGGACGCGCAGCTGATCCTGCAGTCCCGTGCAGGAAACGAAGCCATCGTCCTGCTGAACAATTCCGGCGATTATTATCAGGAATTTGAAGAAGTCCGCCGAATCGAAAAATATATCAAGCAGCGCAATATTTCCCAGCTTCCCGAATCCATCCGTAAGATCATTCAGGCGAAACAGTCCGAGGCCAAGGAGCGGGAAAAGACCGCCACCAACCTGCTGAAGGACGCCATTGTAAAGGGTTCCTTCTACATTTCCGGCGAGCGGGCGCAAATTCGCTGTACCTCTGTAAAGGAAACGCTGGACGCGGCGCTGAGCCATCTCATCGAGGACGTGTACAGCAAGCTCGGCTATGTAGATACCTTTGTTCAATCCGATCAGGAAATTCAGCAGATCTTGTCCGGCAGCGCCGTGCAGGAAACCATGGCGGGCGCGGTGCCCAACGCTATGGCACTGGAAGAAATGCGGCAGTATCTGGAAATTCGCGAGCGCCAGCATATGACCATCACCATGGCGGAGATCCAGAAGCGCTACCAGTCCGCGCCTTACGGCTGGCGGGAGATCGACATCGCCGCGCTGACGGCCGCTCTGGTGCGCGGCCAGAAAATTCAGCTGATGTACGGCGGCGCGCTGCTCTCTCCTACTGACCGAAAAACGGTGGACTGCCTGCGGAAGCGCACCGAAACGGAAAAGACTGTCGTTCGGCAAAAGGTGTCCGCGCCGGATATTCTGGTCAAAAAAGCCCGGCAGCTGGCCGGAGAACTGCTAAACCTGATGGACCTGCCCAGCGATGAAGAAAACCTCTGCGGGAAGCTTATCATTCTTCTGACGGATGAAAAAAATAAAAACGAAGGCCTGCTGAAGCTGTATTCCTCCACGATCGCCTATCCGGGCAAAGCGGTCATAGAAAAAGGTCAGACCGTGCTGAACGGCGTTTTGGCCCATCGAAACGACAACGTTGCCTTTTTGGAGGCCTTTACCAAAGCGGAGGACGATCTGCTGGACTGGTCGGAAGACCGCCGCGAAGTGGAATTCTTCTTCAAAAATCAGCGGCACATCTTTGATGCGGCATGGAAACTGTGCGAAAAGCTGCAGCGGGAGCGGCACTATTTTGCGGAGGAAGAAGGAGCACTTTCCGCAGCTGACACGATGCAGCAAATTTTCAAAAGCGACAAGCCCTATCGACGTATCGCAGAGCTGCCCACGCTGCAGCAGACGATCACTCAGGCTTATGAGCGTATCAATGCCGCCCGCCGTGAACGGGTGCAGGAGATCATCGTCCAGTCCCGGGGCGATATCCATACCCTTGCCGCAAACGAACCTGGTCTGCGGGAGACAGTGCGCAAGGCGGACGAGGAGCTGGAACGCCGCAAGCAGGAAGCCCTGTCCGCCACCAGCCCCACGCTGCTGGACGCCAGCATCACGCAGATCCTCACCTATAAAGACGCGGTGTGCCGGAAAATGGAGCAGCTCATCGCCAGCCGTCAGGAGGAAGGCGAGGTCAAAAAGATGCGCGTCGCCACGCTGCGCCGCTACGACGTTCTGCCCCAAAAGCGGCTGACCTCTCCCGGGGAAGTGGACGATTACGTGAACGTCCTGCGCGCCAAACTGATGGAAGCCCTGAAAAACAACGACGCGATCCAGCTGAACTGAAAAACATACGCAAGAAGGAGCGTTTTCCATGAACAAAAGCGATCTGAAAAACTTTGCCATCCGTGCCCGATCGGAGCTGCTCCAGCGGGTGGCGGACCGCGCCGCCCTCTACGGCGTTGACGAAGCCAAAAGCAAGACCAGGACCATTGCCTCCTCCGAGGCGTTTCACAAGCTGGACGGCGCCGTGCTGACCGATACGGAGATCCGTCAGCGCAACGCCCTGATCGCCCGCGTTTACCGGTTGGGCTACCGGCCCGCCATGGAAGAAGCCGCCTATACGTGGTTCAACCGTTTCATCGCCATCAAGTATATGCAGGAGCACCTGCTTCTGCCCGTTCTGCAGCGTGTGCTCCCGGACAGTCCCGGCGTTCTGCCGCAGGTGCTGCGGGAGGCGCAGGACGTTTCCCTGCCCGGCGTGGATCCCGCCACGGTGCTGGCCCTGCTGGACGCGAACCGCACGGACGAGCTTTACAAGCTGCTGCTGATCGCGTTGTGCAACGCCCTGTCCGACCCGTTGCCGGGGATGTTTGAAAAGATCAGCCAGACGTCGGAGCTGCTTTTCCCGGACGCGCTGCTGAAAGCCGAATCCGTGCTGGGAGAGCTGGCCAAGCTGGATGCGGACAGTTGGTCGGACATTCAGGTGATCGGCTGGCTGTATCAGTATTATAATACCCAGCTGAAGGACGAGACCTTCGAACTGCTCAAAAAGAATGTAAAGATCACCAAAGACCGCATCGGCGCGGCCACACAGCTTTTCACGCCGGAGTGGATCGTCCGCTACATGGTGGAAAACAGTCTGGGCCGCCTGTGGCAGGAAGGACACCACGACAAGAACCTCCGTATGAAGTGGCGCTATTATATGGACGAAGCGCCGCAGGAGCCGGAGGTGGCGGCGCAGCTGGCCGAGCTTCGCCGGGGCTATGCCGCCCTTCAGCCGGAGCGGCTGACCGTGCTGGATCCCTGCATGGGTTCCGGGCACATTCTGGTCTATGCCTTTGACGTGTTGATGGATATTTACCGTTCCGTGGGCTATACCGACCGGGACGCGGTGCAGAGCATTATGGAAAACAACCTGTACGGGCTGGATATTGACGACCGCGCCGCCCAGCTGGCCTATTTTGCCCTGATGATGAAGGCCTGCGAGTACGACCGCCGCTTCCTCCGCCGGGGCGTGCAGCCTCATGTGTGCGCCATCGCGGAAAGCGTGCCGGTGGACGAGCACCTGCTGGACGTTTTCGGCACGGAAAAGCCGCTGGCCCGGCAGCTCGTCCATACTTTCGCCAATGCCAAGGAGTACGGCAGCCTTCTGTCCGTAGACCTGACGCAGGAGGAACTCCGCCGTCTTTCCTCCCGAGTGGACGAATTGGAATCTTCCTCTCAGAAAAATCTGCTGGCCATGGCGGACAGTGCACAGGCCGTTGCCGTCGTGAAGCCGCTGCTCCAGCAGTCACAAATTCTTGCCCATAAGTACGATACCGTCATTACCAACCCGCCGTATATGGGCGGCAGCGGCATGAACGAAAATCTCTCCTGTTTTGTCAAGGAACACTATCCGGACAGCAAAAGCGATTTATTTGCCGTATTCATGGAGCGCTGCAGTGAATTGGTAGACGAAAAGGGTTATCAGGCCATGATCACCCAGCACGCGTGGATGTTTCTTTCCAGCTATGAACGGCTGCGCGCCAACCTGCAAACGCACGAGCTGATCAATATGGCCCATCTCGGTCCCCGGGCTTTTGAAGAAATCGGCGGCGAAGTGGTGCAGACCACCGCCTTTGTAATGCAGCAGCATCATACAAAGGGCTATAAAGGCGTTTATGCCCGTCTGATCGAGCCGACCACCCAGCAGGGAAAGGAAGAAATGTTCCTTGCGGAAACGAACCGCTACACTGCCCAGCAGGACAACTTCTCGAAGATTCCGGGCGCGCCGGTGGCATATTGGGTGAGTGAGAGGTTTGCTGATATTTTCACCAGCAAAACCGTAGGTACAGTAGGAAAAGTAGTAACAGGCATGACAACTGCTGACAATAACAAATACTTGAGATATTGGTTTGAAATCAATTATAGAACAACATCTCTGTGTAAAGGAGAAAAATGGTTCCCTTATCAAAAAGGCGGTGACTATAAAAAATGGTACGGAAACAACGAATTTGTTGTCAACTGGGAAAATAATGGATATGAGATAAAACACAACATCGATAACGTTACCGGAAAAGTGCGTTCTGGAAGTTATAATGAAGATTATATAACTAAAGAAGGAATTACATGGACATACATAACTTCGGGAAACTTATCGGTTCGTTACGTACCGGAAGGCTTTCTTTTTGACAACAAGGGCTCTATGGTTTTCTTAAAGAAAAAAGAACTAAAATATACACTAGCTTTCTTGTGTTCTAAATTATCAGCAATAATTGCGTCAATTCTAAATCCAACAATATCTTTTCAGCCCGGAAATATGGCATCCATGCCCTTTCCAAAAATAGAAGATGAAAAGAATGTTGATTCGCTTACTGATAACAATATTATAACTACTAAATCGGATTGGGACACTCGGGAAACCAGTTGGAATTTCAAAAAGCATCCGATGATTTGAGGTGATTTGTTTGTATAATGATGAAAAATTTAAGAATGTCATTCCTCTTCAGAATAAAAATTTTCAAGAAATTTTGAGATTTTATTTGTTTGGATGTCCAGCTACTGAAACCTCATGTAGTGCAGACACGTTTGAACAACTCGGCTGGGGGAAAAAAACATTTTCAACTCTAAAAAGTCAGATGTTGAAATCTGCTTCTCCAGACCTAAAAGTAAATTATTTTCCCTGTAAAAAAGAAGAATTAGAAAAGCGCTTTCAGCAAATGGAAAAGCTTGATACTTCTAAAGAATTCTGTGTGTTTTTAAAACATGATGAAAAAAGAGTAATGGATTCCCTGTACAGTGCCATTCGAAATGCCTTAGCTCACGGAGGCTTCACACGCAAAAAAGAAAATAAAAAATACATTTACTTTTTCGCAAATTATGATACGTATTTAAAAGCACAAATTCGTCTTCACGAAGAAACTCTTTTAAACTGGGTAAAAATAGTCAAAAATGGGCCCTATCCATCGGGGCAGAAAGGATGACTTCAACGTGAATGAAGCAATATTAAATACATTTGCATCCGTCGCCATTGCCTACGCAACGGCAAAGTTTACACTTAGGCACGATAAAGAAAGAAAAATTTATGCAAAAAGAGAAGCAATTTATTTAGAACTTTTTGATTTGGTTAGTTCCCTACAAAATTGTCCAGATAATATTTATACCGATAAATATTATCGGCAATTAGTGCATATACGGGCAAAGCTAAATCTATTTGCTTCGCCTGAACTTTCCACTCTTTTTGAACAATTTTATTCAGAAACTGCAAAAAAGTATAAACAATACGGCGATTTATTTTGCAGTCTAGAACGAGAACACGAAGAACAAGATCGCAAAGAATATGACAATGCCACAGAGGACACGTTTAGATACGAGGAAGAACTATACGCGAAGGAACACAGATTTTCTGATGCAGAACTGTCTGACTACCTTTTAAAAATGGTTAGCCTTATGCGTCATGACATTGGAACGGGAAGAAACTTATTTGGAAAAGTCAGCAGGTGGTTCAAAAACATACTAAACAATTTAAAGCAATTTGGGAAAGATAAGATACAGAAAGGAAAATAACCATGTCCCGCTTAATATCCGCCAAATACCGCGAAGTCCAGCAGCAATACCTTGACCGCTTTACACAACTCAAGCAAAACGAAGAAGAACTGAACCGCATTTTCATTGATATTTACGGTCTGCAGGGGGAGCTGACCCCCGAGGTTGCCGAAAAGGACGTGACCGTTTACCGCATCATTGACCAGCCCAACGAGGAGCAGCGCAAAATGGCCTACGTGCTGTCCATGCGGGAGGAGATTGTCAGCCTGATCTCCTATATGGTGGGCTGTATGCTGGGGCGGTACAGTCCCTATGTGGACGGGCTGCTGTACGCTGGCGGCCCGTGGGATGAAAAGGAGATCTGCGCCCGCATCGCCGAGGGGGCCAAAAGCTGCGATTTTTACGATGAGTCGCTGGGGCTGTTCCTGCCGGACAAAGACGGCATCGTGCCCATCACGGACGATGAATACCTGCCCGATGACATCGTGACCCGCACCGAGGAATTTGTCAAAAAGGTCTACGGCGCGGACACGCTGGAAGAAAACCTGAAATTTCTGGCCGATGCACTGGGCAACAAGGGCGATACGCCCCGGCAGGTGCTCCGCCACTACTACCTGAACGACTTTTACGCCGACCACCTGAAGACCTACCAGAAGCGGCCCATTTACTGGCAGTTTGACTCCGGCAAGCAGAATGGGTTCAAGTGCCTTTGCTACCTGCACCGCTACGACCGGGACACCGTGGGCCGGGTGCGCACCGACTACGTGCATGAGATTCAGGAGCGTCTGCGCACCCAGCTGGAGGGCGAACGGAAAACGGTGGAGTCCGCCGACGGCCGCGCCCGGGTCAACGCCGTCAAACGCGCCCAGAAGCTGGAAAAGCAGCTGCTGGAGGTCAACCAGTACGAGGAGATCGTCCATCACTACGCCGATATGCGACTGGAGCTGGAGCTGGACGACGGCGTGAAAGCGAACTACGCTAAGCTGGCCGAGCTTTTAACGAAGATCAAGTAAAGGAACGATCGTAAGTGAAAGATACGCTGAACGCGCGTTTTCGCGCCCCGCTGCCGGACTACTACCGGCGCAGAATCATCGTCTGGAAGGATGAAGCGGGCGAATTTGCCGATACCGTGGCCGACCTGCATTTGGAGAACGCCCGGGTGCTGACCATGCGCCCCAACGCCCTGTTTGAACTGCGGCGGCAGATCGAGGTGGACTTTGCGGACGAGGATCTGTTGCTCTACTGCCCCATGGCCTTTGAGCGTCCCGAGGATAACTGGCTGCTGGATGTGTTCCTCTACAGCGAGGAATTTCGGGCGGACTACTGGTCGCTGTTGTTTGCGGAGCTGAATATCGAAAACACGCGTCCCGTGCGGGAGTACGCCAAAACCGTTTCCGCCTTTTTTGCCAGCAAGGAACGCCGGGCAAGGCTGCACGTTCTCCGGGAGAAATATGCCAACGAGCGCGAGCTGCAGACGGGCATTTTCGGTGTGCTGTGCGGTGCCAAAACCTACGGCTTTGCCGAGGTGGTCAAGCAGGTGCTGTCCTGCGCCCCGGAGGATGAACCCGCCGCACTGAACGCCATGGCCAAGTTTTGCGGCGAAAACGCCTTCTGGAACGCCTGTGAGGAAGTCTACGGCTATGCGGGCGCGCCCGAGGAACTGCGGCTGACGGCCTACCTGCTTGCAACGGCGGCGCTGAATGTCTCCGGCGCGTCCGCTCTGCCGGGGCTGCCCTCCAACGGGGCCTATGCGGTCCAAGCCTACGGCTTCTTTGCCGGCTGGTTCCATGCGGATCGGGAGACCCTCATGGCGCTGTGCCAGCGTGTGGAAGACGCGTTCGATGTGTCCGCCCTGCTGAAACGGCTCAGCCGGGACGCGCTTCTCACTATGGTCGTTTTCCCGGCGGCAGACCGGCTGCTGCTGGAAAATGCGCTGAACAGTTTTGCGGAAGGATGCTTTTCGCTGGATGATGCGGAAACTCTGCTCCGCGCCCGGCGCGATCAGCCGTGGGCGAAGGAATACGTGCCCTACTATGGCGCCGTTCGTGCGCTGATCGATATGCAGCGTTTTTATCTGGCGTACCGCGGCGGTTTTCATGCTGCCGAGCCAAAAGAGCTGTGGACTGCCTATGTCCGGGAGCTGTACCGGATGGATCAACACTACCGGGCATTCTGCACCTGCTACGATCAGGCGCTGTCCCTTGGCATGATGGCGCTGGAAGATGCGCTGAAAGCGGCGGCGGACGCGGTGGAGCGGCTATACAAAAACTGGTATCTCACGGAATTGAACCTGACATGGACGCAGCTGCTCTCCTCGCAGGGGCTGGGCGCGCTGACCGGCGTTGCGCGGCAGCAGGACTTCTACCAGCAAAACGTCGTTCCCATGGACAGCCGCGTTTACGTGGTCATTTCCGACGCGTTCCGCTATGAAACGGCGCAGGAGCTTACGGCGCAGATGACCGGCAAATTCAGCGGCAACACGGAATGCAGCTGCATGGCCGGACTGCTGCCCGGGGTCACCTCCGTGGGAATGGCTGCGCTCCTCCCCCATCGTGCTCTGGAAATGGACGACCAGTTGAACGTTCTCTGCGATGGAAGGAGCACCGAAGCGCCTGACCGGGAGGCGGTCCTTCACGCCGCCTGCGCGGAAAGCGCTGCCGTGGACTATTTCCGTTTTCGTCAGTGCAACCGCGCCCAGCGAAGCGAGTTGGTCAAGGGGAAAAAGGTCGTTTATCTCTACCACAACACCATTGACCGCATCGGCGAAAGCGACGGCAACGTATTCGAGGCCTGCACCGGCGCCATGGATGAGCTGATGCAGCTGATGCGTATCCTGACCAATGAACTAAACGCGGCAACGGTGCTGATCACCGCCGATCATGGTTTTCTGTATACCCGTTCCCCCATGGAGGAATACGAAAAAACCGGCAAGGAGATCCTCACCGGGGAAATTCTGAAATACAAGCGCCGTCATGCCATTCTGCGCGGCCAGAGTACCGATCCGGGTTCCGTTTCCATGCCGCTGGACGCCTTCGGCCGAAGCGACCTGATGGCGGTATTTCCCAACGGCTGTATGCGTTTCCGTCTGCAGGGCGGCAATTCCGCCTATCTGCACGGCGGCCCCTCTCTGCAGGAAATGGCAGTTCCGCTGATCCGCTATCAAAATCGAAAAGCCGGGCAAAAGGGCTTCACGGCCATTACCAAGGTCGATCTGATCCTGCTGGGCGAAAACCGAAAGATCAGCAACAATATCTTTTCTCTAAACTTCTATCAAAAACAGCCCTGCATCGGAAAAGTCCAGCCCCGGACGGTCACGGCCCGCTTTGAGGACTCCGGCGGCAAGGCCGTCAGCGACGAGCATCGCCTCCTTTGCGACATGACCGCCCCGGAAAACGATCAGCGTGTCCTCCGCACCACCTTCCGTCTGCTGGGCAGCGGCTATGACCGCAGCGCCGAATACTGGCTGGTTCTGCGGGACGAGGAAGCAAAATGCGATCTGGAAAGGATCCCCTTCCATATTGACATCGTATTCGAAAATGATTTTGACTTTTAAGGCGGCGACAGTCCATGGCCTTCAACAAAAAACGAATCGTATACAAAAGTGGAAAGCACTACTACAGCAAAACCTATCACCCCAAGCGAAAGCAGGAATCGAACCACGCCCTTGGCGCTGCGGCCGCGGCGGTCGGTGCTTATCTGTTCAACGGGATCGGCGAAAGAAGCCTCGCTTCCTCCAGGCAACCGCCCGCAGCACAGCTGCCGCCTGCCAGAATCGAAACTTCTCAGCGTACCTTTCACTACACGGGAGGAAACAATCACATGGATGCTCTGGATCATAAAATCGTCGAATCGTTTCCCGGAAAAATCGTCCGCAAAGACCTGACCGCCATGCTCAAGCGAGGCGCAAACGTGCCTACCTTTGTTCTGGAATACCTGCTGGGTATGTATTGCGCAACGGACGACGAGACTGCGATCACCGCAGGCATCGAGAAAATACGAAAAATCCTTGCCGAAAACTACGTGCGGCCGGAAGAAAGTGAAAAGATCAAATCGCTGATCCGTGAGCGTGGCGAATATACCGTCATTGACAAAATATCCGCCCATTTGGACGAGTACAACGACTATTACGTCGCCCGTTTCGCCAATCTGGAGATCGAGCCTTTTCTGATCCAAAGTGAATACGCGGTCAATTACACCAAAATTCTGATGGGCGGCATCTGGTGCATCGTCCGCATTGCCTACACCTATAAAGAAGATTCCTTTGAGGATGAAAAGAAAAACAAGAAGAAAAAACGCGGTCCAGAGGATTCTCCCTTCCACATCACCAGTTTAAAGCCCATCCAACTGCCCAATCTGGATCTGGAGGAGATCATCGCCAAGCGCGCCGACTTTTCCACCCAAGAATGGATGGATATGCTGCTGCGCACGGAGGGCATGGAGCCGGATGCTCTGGAGAAAAAAGAAAAGCTGCACTTTCTGGAGCGCATGGTGCCGCTGGTGGAGCACAACTACAATCTATGTGAGCTCGGCCCCCGCGGCACAGGCAAAAGCCACCTGTACAAAGAAATTTCCCCTTATTCCATTCTGATGAGCGGCGGTCAGACCACCACGGCGAATCTGTTCTATTCCATGTCCGCCCGGCGCGTAGGTCTGGTCGGTCACTGGGACTGCGTTGCCTTCGACGAAGTGGCAGGAATGCATTTCCGCGATCAGGACGCCATCCAGATCATGAAGGACTACATGGCCTCCGGTTCCTTTGCCCGTGGACGGGATATGATCAACGCGGATGCCTCCATGGTATTCGTGGGAAACATCAACGATTCCGTTCAGAATCTGCTCAAGGTCACACATCTTTTCAGCCCGTTTCCACCGGAATTTAACAATGACAGCGCCTTTTTCGACCGAATTCATTACTATCTGCCGGGCTGGGAAATTCCCAAGATGCGTTCGGAATTGCTGACGGAAAAATACGGTCTGATCACCGACTGTCTGGCCGAATACACCCGGGGAATGCGGCGCATGGATT